>Ga0302319_10001334_pt1 | contig 55086 bp, 44 predicted proteins | sample Bog_T0_2_FD_203319 | JGI IMG/M metagenome (GOLD analysis project Ga0302319, IMG submission 203319) | Peat permafrost microbial communities from Stordalen Mire near Abisko, Sweden - Bog_T0_2 | ecosystem: Environmental > Terrestrial > Soil > Wetlands > Peat | place: Sweden: Abisko, Stordalen Mire...
GCCCATGGTCTGCTTCGTGAATGTAGCCAGCGTGGACCGCATCATCTATTCCATCTTCCAGAGATTCAACCTGGAATGGAAAAACCGCACCCTCAAGCTTTTTACACAAGCGGCTTGACATCACCCGGGGTCGCCCTCGATTGCATTTGTCCTGCCCCGGAGCTAGCATACTGCGGGCGTTCCTATTCGCCCGTCGTTTTGCCGTTATTGTTTTGCATGGCATCCTGCAAGTTCTCGCTCGATCTTTCGTTCTCGATGAAGGAGGAAAATATGGGTATCGCCGTATCACCGCAAATTCACCCTCAAGTCGCTGAGTTCCTCGATAAACCTCGCAAAATGTTGATCAATGGTCAATGGGTCAACTCTATTTCCGGCAAAACTTTTCCAACTTACAATCCAGCCACTGGTGAAATTCTCGCCCACGTTGCTGAGGGCGATGGTAAAGACATTGACGAGGCCGTCAAGGCCGCTCGCAGAGCCTTTGACCATGGTCCGTGGCGGCGGATGACGGCTTCCCAGCGCGGACGCCTAATTTGGAAGCTGGCCGACCTGCTGGAAGCTCACACCGAAGAATTCGGTTACCTGGAAAGTCTCGATAATGGCAAGCCACTCGCGGTCGTAAAAGGCGCCGACGTTCCGCTTGCAGTCGATTTGTTTCGATACATGGCAGGATGGGCTACGAAAATCGAAGGCAACACGATTCCGCTGTCCGTTCCCTACACTCCCGGCGCGAAGTATCTTGCTTATACGCTGCGAGAACCGGTTGGAGTCGCTGGGCAAATCATCCCCTGGAATTTCCCGCTGCTGATGGCGGCATGGAAGTTGGGCCCCGCGCTGGCTTGCGGTTGCACCGTGGTGCTCAAGCCGGCCGAGCAGACGCCGCTTTCCGCGCTTCGTCTCGGGGAACTGATCATGGAAGCTGGTTTCCCGGAAGGTGTGGTGAACATAGTGCCGGGCTACGGCGAAACTGCCGGCGCTGCGCTTGCCGCTCATCCGGATGTGGATAAGATCGCCTTCACCGGTTCGACGGAAGTGGGCAAGCTGATTGTGCACGCCGCCGCCGGCAACCTGAAGAAAGTTTCTCTGGAATTGGGTGGCAAGTCTCCGAACATCGTTTTCAAAGATGCCGATCTTCACTCCGCCATTCCCGGCGCAGCCAGCGCGATATTTTTTAATCACGGCCAATGTTGCTGCGCCGGATCGCGTCTCTACGTCGAGAAGCCGATCTTCGATCAGGTCGTGGAAGGCGTGGCGGATTACGCTAAGAAAATAAATCTAGGCTCCGGTCTTGATCCCGAAACGCAAATGGGTCCGCTGGTTTCCGAAGAGCAGCTCAGTCGAGTCTGTGGCTACCTCGAATCCGGTTTCTCAGAAGGCGCTACCGCTCTTGCCGGCGGCCACAAGAAAGGCGACAAGGGATATTTTGTGGAACCAACCGTCCTCGTCAACACCCGCGAGAACATGAAAGTGGTGCAGGAAGAAATCTTCGGCCCCGTAGTCGCTGCCATGTCGTTCGACGATCCGGAGGAAATTTTGCCGCGTGCCAACCAAAGCGAATACGGCTTGGCCGCTGCGATATGGACTCAAGACATCGGCAAGGCCCACCGTACGGCCGAATATCTTCGGGCAGGTACGGTGTGGATTAATTGCTATAACATTTTTGATGCCGCCATGCCATTCGGAGGGTACAAGCAATCTGGATGGGGACGCGAAATGGGACACGACGCCCTAAGCCTGTACACCCAAACCAAGGCGATCTGCACCAGAATCGCTTAGAACTTTTCCTCCACAAACGAAATCGGGACGGTGGTGTTTCGCCGTCCTGATTTCGAAAATGTTTTACTTCTCCATCAACAGCACTTTCTCCGCATCGTCAATCTCGGTTAATTTCACCTCTATCACTTCATTCATCGTGGTCTGAACGTTGCGGCCAACGAAACTGGCTTCCACCGGGAGTTCTCGATGTCCACGATCAATGAGCACGCATAGCTGCACTCGCCGCGGCCGGCCATGTGAAAACAGCGCATCCATGGCTGCCCGCACCGTCCGCCCCGTGAACAGAACGTCGTCGACCAGAACAATATTCTTATCCTCAATCGAAAATCCAATGTCGGCGTCCTGTACAACCGGCTTGGGTCCGAGAGTGGAAAGGTCATCGCGATAAAAAGTAATGTCCAGAGTGCCGACTGGAACCGCGGCAGTCTCGATTCGCGCAATAATCTTTCCCAGGCGCTCCGCCAAGGGAACTCCGCGCCGTCGAATTCCGATTAATCCCAAGCCTCCGATGCCGTCATTTTTTTCCACGATTTCATATGCCAGGCGCACCAGCGTCCGCTCGATTTCTGAGGCCGACATAAGTTGGGCTTTCTGGCGTAATGGCAGGTTGAGGTGAGAAGGTGTGCTATTCATCGTTTAGTATGCCCCATGAATGATTGTCACTGGTTGAAAAACCCTACTAACACTCTATTGAGATCGTCGCGGAACCGCAAGGCGCACCCGAGGAGTATGTGAAGGACGGAACAAATGAGAAGTCTCACAACCCAAGCCGGGACAGCAGATCACAGGCCGGCAGATTCCTCACGTGTCAAATCGCTGGTATCGTCCAGGTCAGACTTGTCAACCGAGCTGTGCGCAGGGTAGTTGAGCCCTTTATTCTCGACCGTCACGGTGTGTGTCAGAAAGTCTTTATCGTTCCGCAGAGCCTGCAGGTTGATCGACTGCGGTGTCGTTAGTGCTGCTTCTCCCGGTAAAATTCCAACACCCATATTCCGTCCACCACCCTTGGCGCGATATAGCGCCGCGTCGGCAAGTTCGATCACCTCTTCAGCACAGATGGCCTCGTAAGCGGTTCGACTCCAGGGAAAAGGAGCCCAACCTACGGAACATGTTTTTCGTACCTGCACGCCGTGTCCAAGATCAAAATGCTCAGACGCCATGATATCCAGAATGCGTTCGCAAAACGCAGGCGTGCCCGCCGGATCGGCGGATCGCGACATGATGAGGAATTCCTCTCCGCCCCAGCGGACCAGCACGTCAGATTTGCGCACCACCTTGTTCAAACGTTGCGCCACCAGCTGCAGCAGCCGGTCTCCCGCAGGATGGCCGTGCACATCGTTCACCTGCTTGAAGAAGTCCATGTCGACCATCAGGAACACCAGGTCGCGGTGATCCAGTTTTCGAACATTGCTGCCGCGAGCGCGCTCGTAATTGCGCAACACCTGTCCCGCTTCCGCCGTCAGGATCTCTTCCAGATACCGCCGGTTCCAGACGCCGGTCAAAGGATCTGTATAAGAAATCTCCTGCAGCTCCAGATTCTTGCGCTGCAGCTCCAGACTGTGCCACCGAAGAGATTGTTCTTTATTTTCCAGCTCGTCCTTGAGCTTGCACATCTCATCGAGATTGTGCCGGGACAGATCCAGCAGGTGAAGCATTTCCCGGTCCATCCAATGTTGTTTGACAAACACCAGCGCACCCATAATTACCATCGCGGCCGCGGTAAGCAAGAGTCTGTAGGAACGCACCCGTGGCGGAGTTCCGCCGCCGAACTCTGCCCATGCGACCATGAGCGGGGTCGAGAAGACCGCCAGCATGGCGAGTCGTGCCGCCCAAATTCCGCGGTCATGGCTTGGAGTTCGGCTTTCTTCGTCTGCTGGCATTGTTCGGGCAGTGATGCCCCATACTGCGAACAACGCCATAGCCGCAACCAGCGGAATATCGTAAAGACCGCCTGTGTAATACCGGCGGCGGTCAATCGCAACGCTGGCGAGAATCGAACCCACGCTATAGAACACCGCAGCTTTGAGCAGGCCGCCATAGATGGTTCGCCATCGCCCTCGGCTGCGCCGCCAAACCAGTCTCACTCCAAAAATAAAAACCAGTTGCTCGCAAGCGTAGAGCAAATCGAAATTGGGCCCGTAGATCGCTTCGTTCGGCGACACATACTGCCAGGGAATTACAATGAACAAATACAGGTAGAGCCACCACGTAAGCAGGAGGAAAAAATCGATCGACCCTAACCGGAAGGAATGGTCGTCCGGTTGCTTGTTCGCCTGCACCGTCAAGGCCGCCATCATGGGAACGATGTGCAGGAATAAAACCACGTCTCCCACAAATGGATCCGGCGCATCCTGACGAAGGAACACCTCGAAATAAGTCCACAGAGCCTGCACACAAAACCACATCCCGCAACCGAAAGCCATGAGGGCCCAAAATAGCTGTTCTTTCTTCTCGTGGGATCGGATGTTCGAGAGGATCGTGAGCGTCGCGCAAAGCAGCAAAACAGACTGTGTGATGTCACCAAACGCAGTCAGGCCAATGCCGCGCGAGGCCACCAAAGACACGAAGACGTGCGTGCCCACCAACGCGCACACGAATCCTGTCCACTTGCTCGGTGGTCGCAGAGAGAATAGTCCCACGCATAAGAGTGTATGTTTAGGTCGCGGCCTCGCTTGCATTACCGAGGTAATCGGTCCGAGACCGCCGGTGAATGCGTGATTCAGATCGATCGAATGGCTGCGGAAAATCGATCGGCGAAGCGAAAAACATCCTGGTAGGTGTTGTACAACGGTACCGGGGCGATGCGAAACGTATCGGGTTCTCTCCAGTCGCCAATAATCCCCTCCCCAGCCAGTTGTTCGCACAGTGCGCGACCGTTGTCTCGCACTCGGATGGACAACTGCGCGCCGCGCTGCTGTTTTTCTTTAGGTGTGGTGATTGAGAAATGCGGGCACGTGTTTTGCTGCAAGAGGAATTCCAGATAACCGGTTAAAGAAATGCTCTTCCTGCGCAGGCGATCGATCCCCGCCTCCTGAAAGATATGCATTGACGCCCGAAGAGCTGCCATCGCGATGATGGACGGATTGCTCAACTGCCATCCCTCGGCTCCCGGCATCTCTCTAAACTCCGGCCCCATCTGGAAACGGGACTGCTCATCATGTCCCCACCACCCCGCGAAGCGCGGCAAGTCTGATGCATGCGCGTGTCTTTCGTGAACAAAACACCCCGCCACGCAGCCCGGGCCGCCATTCAAATACTTGTAGCTGCACCAGACCGCGAAGTCGGGCCCCCAATCGTGCAATCGCAAATCCAGATTCCCCGCTGCATGGGCAAGATCGAAGCCAACCACACAGCCGCGCTCATGACCGGCGCGCGTGATTCCCGGCATATCGAAGGCCTGACCCGTCGCATAGTTAACTCCGCCGATGAGGATCAAAGCAATTTCTTCTCCCCTGCTTTCGATCAAAGCAGTTACCTGTTCATCGCGCAGGCAGGCTTCTCCCGGCAGAGGCGCCAATTCAATCAGAGAGGTCGCCGGATCAAAACCATGGAATCGAATCTGCGACTTCACCGCGTATTGATCGGAAGGGAAAGCACCCTGCTCCACCACAATTTTATGTCTGCGCGGGGCGGGCCGGTAAAACGACACCATCATCAAATGCAGATTCACGGTGAGCGTGTTCATCACCACAACTTCAATGGGCTTGGCCCCTAGCAATGCGGCGGTCTGAGCGGTAAGCAGTTTGTGATAAGGCATCCACGGATGTTTCGCGCGGAAGTGTCCTTCCACCCCCAGGCGCGCCCACTCGTCGAGTTCTGTTTGAATGTGCTCCGCTGCGCTCCGGGGCTGCAGGCCAAGGGAATGGCCACAAAGATACACACAGTTTCCGCCGGCATGTTTTGGAAAAAGAAAACGCTGGCGAAAGTCTTGCAAGGGGTCCGATGCATCCATTGCGATTGCGAAATCTTTGTCCGGCTGAAATTGCATTTCAGTCACGTTGGCAACTCCAACGCCGTGAGGTCGCGATGAATCAGTCTTTCCGCACGTTCCCAGTCGATATCTTCCACGCGATGAATAGGGGCACAAAGTTCCGCCAGCAATCGATCCTGAACCTCCCCGCGGGCCTTTGCCACAGAGTAGGGAATGCGATGAAAAGTTACCATCGCATACTTGGGAACAAACAAACGCGGATACTTCTCCTCCAGCGCCAATTCAACTTTCTTCTGCAATAAGAATCGCGGGTCAGCCACTCGATCTCGCATCTCGGTAAAATTTTCAATTGCCATATCCGCGATCGCGTCGGTATTTACTTTGCGCTCTTTTTCGAACTCAGCAAACACTTGCAGCCAGTCTGCTCCCCGCTTGTCGAGCCACTCGATCAGACAAGTACAGTCCTCGAACCCGCAATTGATTCCTTGGCCGAAAAAAGGAACGATGGCATGAGCGGCGTCCCCCAATAGCAGAGACCTTCCTTCCACGTGCCAGGGAGCACACTTGATTGTCGCCATTGCGCCAGTCGGATTTGCAAAATATTCCTCCGCAAGCGCCGGCATCAATGGAAGAACATCGGGGAATCGATTGGCAAAAAACTCAGACACATTTGCTGGCGCCGATAGGCTCCCAAAACTCTCTTGACCCTCAAACGGAAGAAACAGAATACACGCGAACGAGCCGTCAATATTGGGCAATGCGATGAGCATATGGTTGCCCCTCGGCCAGATGTGAAGAGCGTTTGTTTCCAGGAGATGCTGCCCGTCGGTTCCGGCAGGAATCGTCAACTCCTTATAACCATAGTCCAGATAGTGCTGGGAAAAATTGAAGCGGCTCAGCTTAAGCATCTCGCTTCGAATCGCGGATGCAGAGCCGTCGCAACCAATCACAACTCCACCCTCGCGTACCCTTTCTCCGGCATCTTCATCGCGGAATCGAACCGCGCCTGTCTTCAGGTCGAACCCCGTGCATCGCTGGTTGAAGTGGATCGCTGCGCCTTGTGTCTCGGCCGCGTTCAGGAGCGCGATGTTCAACTCGGCCCGTGAAATCGAGTGGATAACCTCGCTTTCATTCTTTCCATAAGGCTGGAACGTAAGTTCCCTGGCGGGCGAGTGCATCATCCGGCCCTTCATCGGGATGACAATGCTCCGCATCCGTTCCCACAGCCCGGCTTGCTGCAACGCATGGATGCCACGAGTGGATAGAGCGAGATTAATAGAACGACCCGCATCCATCCGCACCCTTCGCATATCTGCACGACGCTCATACACGTCCACATCGAAGCCGCGTTGCCTCAGCAATATGGCCAGAAGAGGGCCATTCAGCCCGGCGCCAATCAAGGTTATTTTCTCGCGGACAGGATTCATGGCATGACAAGCTGCATGACAAGGTGCAGACGGACGAGCAAGAATTCGTGACAGGACCGTCAGCCGGTTACTCGGTCAATAAAGTTCTTGCCTCCCACAATTCTGGAAAGAACTTCTTATCGAGGGTCAACTTCAAGTAGGAAGCTCCCGTGCTGCCGCCCGTTCCCATACGAATGCCAATGATTCTCTCGACCAGTTGAATGTGGCGCAGACGCCAACTCACAACCAGTTCATCAAATTCAGTCAGGCGTTCGCAAACGTCGATCCAATCGCGATGATGATGCTCGTCCTGATACAGAGCATGCACAGCGCGGGCCCGGGCTTCGAAGCGCTCCCGTTCGGTGGCGTCTGCGGGCGTCGACGGCAATTTGCCCATCGCTCGTAACGCGCCAAAGAATGCGTCATGCAACGACGGCTCTTCCAGCCTGCGCTTGAGGCTGGCGTAGGCTTCCGGAGTAGGCCGATGATAGCGAAGCATTTTTTCGTCCTTCAACCCGCACAGAAATTCGATCTCTCGAAATTGCTCCGATTGAAATCCGCTCGCGGGCTCCAGCAGGCCGCGGAATGCGAGGAAATGCGTGGGCAACATGGTTTCGAGGATTGTGAACTGTTCCACCAGTACCCGCGTGATTTCCGTGCACCGCCGGAGAAGCCTCGCTGCCTCATAAACTTCATCATGCGATTGCGGAATATCGCCTGCCCTTCGTAGGTTCGCGACCACTGCGTCAAGATCGTGCAGCAATTCCTTGAACCAAAGCTCATAGGTCTGATGCACAAGGATGAAGAGCAACTCATCGTGATGCTCAGGCGAAGATTGTGGCTGCTGCAGTTCAAGCAACTCAGGAACTTTCAAATACGAACTGTAGGTGAGCTTTCCAGCTTCAGGCGCAACCGGTGGGGAGCCGACAAGAACACTCGATGATTTATCTTCCCGCTCGGGCGACTCGGCTCCGAGTCTCAGGAACCGCATCGCATTCCGGCTCAGAAGCTTGGCTTTGTTGTGCTGCGGCAGATTGCTTTGACGAATCAGCGCGCCGACGCGCTCTTCACCCAGCGGAAAAGGATAGTCCGATCCCAGCATCACCTGATCTGTTCCCATCGTCGAGACCAGAAACTGCAGCGCGCGCTGATCGAAAACGGCGGAGTCCGTGTAGAAGCGATTGACGTAATAGCTCGGCGGATGTTGGCAGTCGCCGCGCGCCGTTGGATGATGATGCCACGCATTCTCCAACCGCCCGAGCAAGAAGGCAAAGCTCCCGCCGCCATGCGCGAAACAAATACGCAACGTGCTCGGCAGCCGGTCGAACGCTCCGCTCAAAATCAGCGCCACGATCGACAGTTGCGTTTCCGCCGGCATGCCCACAGTCCACGGCATCATATATTTCGGCATGCGCTCGCGCCCAAACATTTCCCAGGGATGAACCAGCACCGCCGCATCTTCCGCTGCGCAATACTGCAAGAACGTCACAATGCCTGCGTCGTCTAGATTCTTATTTTCAACGTGGTTGCCGATCTGCACTCCCACATGGCCCGCCGCCATGCAGCGTTCGAGTTCTTTACAGGCAGCGTCCACATTCTGCAATGGAACCTGACAAAAAGATTTCAATCGGCCTTTGCCCCGGCCGCAAAGCTCAAGCGCCGCATCATTGAACAACTGCGCACAATCAAGAGCATGTTTCACCGGCCGCTCATACGCGAATAAAACAGGCGTGGCAGAAATGATCTGCAGATCGATGCCATCGCGATCCATCTCCTGCAGCCGCACGTCCGGATCCCAGCACGCCGACGAAATGTGCCGGAAGAATCGATCCCCGACCATAATGTCGGCTTGACCCGGCTCGGTGTGTTTGATCCAAGGCCAGTTCGGCGTTCCATAGCGCGCCGCGAGGTCCGGCCACGAACTGGGGAAAAAATGATTATGAATATCGATGACTGGCATGCTTTACTTGCCCGGATGAACCGTGCCGCAATGCTTACACTTCCTTAGCTCTTCGTTGCCGTAGAACTTTTCAAACACCGGCGGAAGATCTTTCACAATGCTCTCCAACCGTAGCTCCGCCCGATAAACTAATTGATGGCAGTTCGGGCAATACCATTCGAACGCATCGAGTGCGCCTGCGGGCCGCGGCACTTCAATAACCACGCCAATCGTGTCAGCAGGTCTCTGCGGCGAATGGCGCATGTGCTTCGGTAGAAGAAATATCTCGCCCTCCTTGATCGGAATCTCCAGCGGCGGCTTTCCCGGCGTCTCCATGATTCGCAAACATATGTTTCCCTTTAACTGGTAGAAAAATTCCTCGGTGGGATCGTCATGATAATCGCGCCGTTGATTGGGTCCGCCCACCACTGTCACGATCAACTCGCCGTCTTCCCATACCTGCGCATTGCCGACCGGAGGCTTGAGCTTTTCTTTGTTCTCCTCGATCCAGGATTGAAAGTTGAACGCCCTAAGATTCTTGATCGATGCCATCGTTTCTCCTAGTCGCGGGGTTTGAAAGCCGTGGCTCTGATTTCAATCAGCAGGTGAGGATTCGGCAATTGATGCACCGCGACCGTTGTCCTCGCCGGTCCGTCATATCCAAAAAATTCTCCGTACACTTCGTTGTACCCGCCGAAATCATTCATGTTCACCAGATAAGTCGTAACTTCAACGACATCTTGTAGCCGCGATCCCTCACTCTGCAAAATGTCTCGAATGTTTTCGATCACCACGCGCGTTTGCTCGCGAATATCCAGCTTCGTGGTGCCCATGGAATCTACTTCCGCGCCGGCAATGGTGTTGTCGGAGCGGCGGGAGCTCGTGCCGGAGACGAACAGGAAGTCCCCCCCACGCTTGATGTGCGGATATTTTCCACGCGGAGCGGCTTTCCCTTCGACAATTCTGCTCTCTGTTTTACTCATGGTGTCGACGCGGCATTCACAAACGAATGCAGATATTATTCAGCTCAGAATAGAAGTTCAACGAGTGCATTCCGCCCTCCCGGCCGATGCCCGACATTCCGGCGCCACCAAACGGCGTTCGCAGATCCCGCAGAAACCAGCAATTCACCCAGGTAATCCCCACCTTCATCTCCTGCGCGACGCGGTGTCCACGCTTTAAATTGCTCGTCCAAATGGAGGCCGCCAATCCGTACTTCGTTTCGTTCGCCATGGCGACGGCCTCTTCCTCCGAATCGAATGGCGCGATGTGGCACACGGGACCGAAAATTTCTTCCTTCACGCAGCGCGCTGTCTCCGGCAACCCAGTATAGATGGTTGGTTGCACGTAAAAGCCGTGGTCCCGATTATCGCCAAATTTTGTGACCCCTCCACCTGTTACTACCGCCGCACCTTCCTCTCGTGCGAGTTGGTAATAGGCCAAAACCTTTTCACGATGCTGCGCAGAAATCAATGGACCGAAGTTCGTATTCGTTTCGTTTGGCCATCCCGCACATAATTGTTCGGCCTTCCGCTTCAGAGCATCGACGAAAACCGGGAAAATCTTTCGTTCAACGTACACCCGCTCCGCGCACAAGCAGACTTGGCCCGTGTTAAGAAAGACCGCATCGGCGATTCCATCGACGGCTTCATCGAAATTACAATCCGCGAATACAATCGCCGCATTCTTTCCTCCCAATTCGAACGACACCGGCTTTACCGTTGGCGCTACCGATTTCATGATCGCTGCTCCAGTTCGTGATTCCCCGGTGAAAGTGATCGCATCGACGTCTGGATGCTGCGTCAAAAATTCTCCAGCAGCCTCCGCACCGAATCCATGAACAACGTTATAGACGCCGTTCGGAATTCCCGCGTCCTGCATCGCCTCGGCCAGCAAAGTAGCTGTTGCCGGAGTTTCTTCCGAAGGCTTCACGACCACGGTGTTCCCGCAAGCCAGCGCAGGCGCGACTTTCCAGGTCAGCAGAAGCAGCGGCAAATTCCATGGAGTGATTACGCCGATCACGCCCAGAGGTTTGCGAATCGCGTAGTTCAAAGCACTCGACCCATCCGGCGTTTCGGTCTGAAACGATTCCAGACCGGCCAACTTCACCAGATCCGCAAAGACGCGAAAATTAGCCGCCGCGCGTGGAATATCGAGCTTTGAAGCGAGAGAGATCGGCTTGCCGGTGTCGGCGACTTCGGCCTGCACGAAACAATCAAACCGCTTTTCAATCGCATCCGCGATTCTGTGCAACCGCGCCGCGCGCTCGCGAATCCCTATCCCGCCCCATTCCCCGCGCAGAGCGCGTCTCGCGGCGTCCACGGACTCGTCCACGTGAGACTTATTACCTGCGGTAACCTGCGCGATCACACTTCCATCCGCCGGATTCACATCCGCAAATTCCTGCGCCCCGCCCACGAATCGCCCATCAATGTAATTTTGGATTAATTTCACTAGGGTCCCACGGTAGACCGGCAATCGTAGCAGGGTGGCTGGAAACGAGGCAATCTATTCCACGCAGGTCGCCACCCAACTCATTTCCCGCGCTCTTCCAAGTAGCGCCGCAACGCATCGCGCCACGTGGGCATTTCGATGCCATAACTCCGGAGACGAGCGGGCGACAATACCGAGTACGCTGGTCGGGGCGCTGGGCGCGCCATTTGCGCAGTGCTCACCGGTCGAACTTCCGTTGCGTACCCGGCGCCTTTCACAATATCTTGTGCGAACTCGAACCACGTGCAGTCCCCCGAATTATTCACGTGGACAATTCCCTCCGCGTTCTTCTGGCACAAGTGAGTAATGGCCCGTGCGAGGTCGACCACGTAGGTGGGAGAACCCCGTTGATCGTTGACGACATCGAGCGCCGGGCGGCTCGCGGCTAGCTTCAAGATGGTATCGGGGAAACATTTCCCCCCGGCGCCGAATAGCCAGGAGGTTCTTACTACACAACACTCCGGAATCAGATTGAGCAGTGCGATCTCCGCTTCAGCCTTCGATCGTCCATAAACGCTCTGTGGATTTCGCGGATCGTCAATTTCATACGGCGTGATCTTTGCTCCATCAAACACATAATCGGAACTCAGAAAAACGAGGCGCGCTCCAACTTCTTTTGCCGCTCGCCCGACGTTGACCGCGCCATCACGGTTCACCGCGAAGGCCAGATCGCGATTGCTTTCGCATCCGTCAACATCGGTGTACGCGGCGGCCAGGACGATCCAATCCGGCCTCGTTTCCTGCGCCACCTGTCGCACGCGTTCAGCATTGCGCACATCCGCGTCACCGGAACTAAGTCCGGTAATAGAATCCCCTCGCCATTCCTGCATGAGCGCCTTGCCAAGCAGACCGGTCGCCCCAAAGATCGTAACTTTCATCGCTTGACCAGACTCGTCGTGTTCAGACCGATCGTGACCGAGTTCGCTCGATTCGATTTCAGATATTTCGTGGCTTCAATCACTCGAAACACTCAGCGTCGGAAAACGCCACACCACGTTGATCTTTTGCAGAGACGACGGGTAACGCATCCAACTCCCACTCGATTTTCAGCTGCGGATCGTTCCATACAATGGTTCGTTCGTGTTCAGGCGCATAAAAGTCCGTCGCCTTGTAAAGTACTTGAGCCTTATCAGAAAGAACCCGAAATCCATGGGCGAAGCCGATGGGGACCCACAACATTCTGTGGTTGTCTTCTGACAATCGAACTGCTTCCCAGCGCCCAAAGTTTGGCGAACTGCGACGCAGGTCGACGGCGACGTCCAAAATTTCACCATCGACCACGCGCACAAGCTTTCCCTGCGCCTGCTTCAATTGATAATGCAAACCCCGCAACACATTGCGGGAGGAGCAGGAATGATTGTCCTGTACAAAATCATCCGTGATACCCAGTTCGGTCATCGACCGCCGGTTGTAACTTTCCAGAAAAAAACCGCGCTCATCTTTAAACACGCGTGGTTCGAGAATGAATACCTCGGGGAGCGAAGTCGGAATCCTTTTCAATGTTTGTACGCTGGGAGATTTTACCGAAACCGCGTCCATCAAAAGACCTTTTCTCGCAAGAGTTGAAGAAGGTAAGCTCCATAACTGTTGTTCTTCATCGAATTTCCGATCGCTTCCACCCGCTCGGCCGTGATGTAACCGGATCGCAGAGCAATTTCTTCGGGGCATGCCACCATGAGCCCCTGTCTCTTCTCGATCGCTTGAATATAAAGTGACGCGTCCATCAGAGATTCATGCGTGCCTGTGTCCAGCCACGCCATTCCGCGGCCCATCACCACTACCTGCAACTCGCCGCGCTCCAGATATTTCTTGTTGACGTCGGTAATCTCCAACTCGCCGCGGGCGCTTGGCTTTAATGACTTTGCAATCTTCACGACCTGGTCATCGTAAAAATAAAGACCCGTGACCGCGTAACGCGATTTCGGTCGCGCCGGCTTCTCCTCGATACTCAGCGCCTTTCCGTCCCCATCAAACTCCACAACTCCATACCGCTCCGGATCGTGCACGGGATAGGCGAAGACCCGCGCTCCCTGATTTGTCGCCGCGGCCTCACGCAAATCTTTCGCGAGGTCGTGCCCATAGAAAATATTGTCGCCCAGCACTAAAGCACAGGGACTCGTTCCAAGAAAAGCTTCCCCCACTAAAAACGCCTGCGCAATTCCCTCGGGCTTCGGTTGCACCTTGAACTGCAAATTGATGCCGAACTGACTTCCGTCCCCCAGTAAGGATTGGAACTTCCCAACGTCCTCGGGTGTAGTAATGAGAAGGATGTCGCGAATCCCCGCCAGCATCAAAGTGCACAGCGGATAATAGATCATGGGCTTGTTATAAACCGGCAGCAAACTCTTCCCCATCGCGTGGGTTACCGGATACAAACGAGTGCCCGAACCGCCGGCGAGAATGATTCCTTTATAACTTGTCTTGTTCGTTGATGGCATCGGATGATTTCTGATTGGTCGAGCTTTCGCATCAAGAAGAATATTGGGTTTCGATCCACTTTCGATAGCTGCCGCTGATAACGCCTTGTACCCATTCTTGGTTTTCTAAGTACCATTTCACGGTTTTGCGGATTCCAGTCTCGAAAGTTTCTTTGGGACGCCAGGAAAGTTCACGCTCAATCTTGGTCGCGTCCATCGCATACCGCCGGTCATGACCGGGACGATCTTTGACGAACGTTATTAAATTCTGTCGCGGGGCGTGACCCACGCCCGCGAGCTCATCCACAATGTCACAAATTGTCTTCACGATATCGAGGTTACGCTTCTCATTCCAGCCGCCGATATTGTAAGTTTGTCCGACTTGGCCCCGCTGCAAGACCGTGGCAATGGCTTCGCAGTGGTCTTCCACATACAGCCAATCACGAACATTTTGGCCATCGCCGTACACCGGCAGCGGCTTGCCGTTTAGCGCATTAAGGATTACCAATGGGATGAGCTTTTCCGGAAATTGATATCGCCCATAGTTATTCGAACAGTTTGTTGTCAGCGTGGGCAACTTATAGGTGTGATGGTACGCGCGCACCAGATGATCGGAAGCTGCCTTGGATGCCGCATAAGGACTGTTCGGCGCGTAAGGAGTGCTCTCGGAAAACGGCGGATCTTTCGGTCCCAGCGAACCGTATACCTCGTCGGTGGAAACATGCAGAAAACGGAATTCCGCGCCCTCCTCCGCGCCGAGCTTTCCCCAATACGCTCGCGTTTCCTCCAGGAGTGCGAAAGTTCCATCGATATTCGTCCGTATGAAGTCCTCAGGTCCTCTTATCGAACGGTCCACATGCGACTCCGCCGCAAAGTGCACGATGGCTCTCGGCCGCCGCCGATCCAGTAGGCCGCGCACCAGCATACGGTCCACTATGTCCCCCTCGACAAATTCGTAAGCTGAGTGGTTCGTTATGGAGTCCAGGTTGTGGAGGTTGCCAGCGTAGGTAAGCTTGTCCAGGTTCACAACAGAAGCCAGGCTCTGCTGTATCCAGCGCAAAATAAAGTTGGACCCGATGAAGCCCGCTCCACCGGTAACGAGGATTGTGTTTTCCATGATTGGAGGATGACTACTGATTCAGCTTCCCAGTCCAAGTCGCCACGCGTTCAAAAGCCAACAACGTATTGTAAACAAAAAAAGGAATGATCCGTCCTCTTGTTAGTGTGCGCTGGTCTCCGGGACCTCCTCTTCAGCAGGCCCGCCGTTGTGTTGGATCAATCGCTGAAACACTGCCGCTGGGCTTTTTAAGTGAGCTGTCTGACCAGACCCAACCCATGACATCGAAATACTCTTTCTCGATTGCAGCCGCGATCGAGTTCCACTGATAAAGCTCCTGAACCCGGTGTTTCGCTGCGTTGCCAGCGGCGTCTCGTACCGCGGGATTCGCGATCAGAAATCGCAATCGATCCGCTAAGTCCGCAACGTCCCCGCGCCGGAACGTGAAGCCTGCGTCCTCGACGGCCTCTCGATTTTCCGCGACGTCGCTGGTGAGTACACATCGTCCCGCACCCATAGCATCGAGCAACGCCAGCGACAAACCCTCCAGATCGGATGGCAAAACGAACATCATGGCATTGGTCAGAAGCTCGTCCAGCGCTTCCCCGGAAACCCAATCCAGTATCTTGATTTGTGCGCTCGCGTGCGCTCGCAATTGCCGCGAATAGTCGTCGCAATAGCTGGCCGCGCCTGCCATTACTAGCTTTGTGCCAGTTTCTAACTGCTCGTAAGCGTCGACCAGGAGATGACAGCCTTTCTCCGGCGAGAATCGGCCCAGAAATAGGATATAGTTCTCGGGCTCCAGTCCCCAGTGGAGAATCTTATCGGGCGGACGCCGGTCACGCAGGAAACCTCCATTCGGCACATACGACGTGACGGCTCCATGGCGCTCCCAATAATGTCTCTTCAAAGTTTGTGAGACTACCATGGTGCGATTTGGCAAAACTACCGCAGCACGCTCCCCCAGTCGAAGTACAGCCATCGCCAGTCGACCCCACTTTGTGCGTTGCCAGTCGAGGCCTTGTACGGTGACAACGGTTTTCTTTCCTGCAAGCCGCGGAATAAATGAGAACAGCGCCGGTCCGAGTGCATGATAATGCACCACGTCGCAACGCTGCGTAAGCACATGAAGGGTACTTAACATCGTGTGCAGGATGGTCTCGAGGTGCTTGGAGCGCATAGTTGGTAATCGCACCACCCGCATCCCGTTATAGTCGCGCCCTGCCTCCGTGAAGTATGTCCTGCAATACACAATAACCTGATGGCCCATGCCGGCCAGGCGCTTTCCGACCTCTTCGTAATATGTTTCGATTCCACTGTACTTAGAGATAAGCCCGCGTCCACCTATGAACGCGACCCTGAACCGAGGCTTCTGCACCGGTGTCCCCGGGTACGCTGGGGATCCGCTAGAACGCCCCTGCGCTAATCTCAAATCTATCTGGACCAGCCCGCCGGCGTCGGTTCGCTTTTGGGGAGCCGCCTTCGGGCGTGGATCGCCCCTACTCACCAAACCTATGCTCTTCCAGGACCCTCTGGGTCTTGTGCCCCTCTGCGCCAGTCTCTCGTACAAAGCAATCAAGCTAAGATAGTGTGCTTCAGGAGTGTGGTGCAGCCGAACTTGGTCTTGTCCGGCCCGGCCCATTTCATCAGCGATGTCAGGATGGGAGCTCAAGAACTCTATGGCCGAAACCAATTGCGTCACATCTCCCATTCTGTAAAGAAGCCCCGTCTTACCCGGTGTCACCAGCTCCCGCCGCGAACCCCAGTCCGTTGCGACTACCGCTCGCGCGTGAGCATGTGATTCCAGAATCGTTTTACCCAGCGTTTCGTAGGCGTGAGAGGGCAGCACCGTGAAGCGCGATTTTGCAATCGCCTGGTCCAGATCCTTCCCCTGTAATTGCCCCACAAATTCCACGTTGTGAAGTTCCAACATCATTTTCAGTTGCTCCAACCTGCCGAGTTCCGGTCCGCTTCCTACCACATCCAAGCGGAGTAACGGCAGGTACTTCATGGCGTGAAGCAGATCTTCGACTCCCTTCTCCGCCGACAGCCGTCCGAAATATAGGAGTGGAGCGCTCTCTGCCCTTCGCTGAAGCGCAGGCAGGACAGGCTGAAAGTGCGGGAGAACTTCGAACTTGCTGGCGTCCCACCCATGCTCCACGAACTTTTCTCTGACAAATTGACTTGGTGCCAGAAAGCAGTCCACGCACCGCCGATAGGTACCCAATTTTTTGTGAAAGTAGGCTTCAGCGACCAGAGCGGCGCGGGATCCTAGTCCGGGATAGCACTTCTCCTTGAGCGCGTGCCAGAAATGTCCTCCTTTACACGCTTCACAAGCTTCTCCTCGCAAAACCAGGTTGTAACTTGGACACAACACCTTGAAGTCGTTCAGGTGATACACCACAGGGATATTCTGCGATCTCAATTCCCACAAAATGGATGGAGACAGATGGTGGTAGATGTTCCGGACGTGGGCGACATCGGGCCTGAATTCCGCGATCATCCCTCGAATCTTGCGGCGAGCTTCGCGCGAGTAAATCGCTCGTGCTGCCAGTCTCACCTTTTGCAACCAGCCGATCTTGCCTTTGAAGTCTGTGTGCGGCACAAAATAAGCATCGTACGGAGTAGGCTTCCCTCGCGGATCGACCATCGAAAATAATGCAACATCGTGCCCATTCGACCGCAATAATTCCATAGCCTCGAACATATAGCTCTCGGTACCGCTAAAGGCATAGTTATATTTATTGCAAAACAATATCTTCATAGAGCGGGCTTCCGTTTCGTGCTTCGATTCTTTCCAAGAACCAATCGCCAAAATGTCCCAGGTTTTTGTCGCGGTTAAAGTTGTTGAGAATCTGCGCCCGTGCGGCGTGGCGGATCCAGTTAATCCTCATCGAGGGTGAGCTGTTTTCTCTCTCCATCAAGTTCTCGATGAACAATATCCATCGCACGAAATCATCCTCTGAGCCTGCCTCGTAGAGGAAGCCTGTCTTTCCTGGAGTGATCAGTTCTGGAATGCCCGTGATCGTAGGAGCCAGAACAATTCCGCCCGTCGCCATCGCCTCCATGAGGACGAGCGGAATGCCTTCACTCAGGCTGGTCAGCACTACTACATCCGCGCCCTCATAAAGTGATCGAGTCCGTTCGCGCTCCACGTGCCCGAGCAGCATCAGGCGGCCTTCCAGGTGAGTTTTTCGGATCAAGTTTTCCAGGTTCGGCCGTTCTGGCCCTTCCCCGGCGACCACGCACTCGAGATCGAGTCCAGAGTTGCTGAGTCGGGCGCAAGCCCGCACCAGAAACGCATGGTTCTTGACCTCGTGTAATCGTCCCACCGCTAACAACCTGAATCTGCGTTTAGCTCCGACGACGCCGGGAGGCCGACGCTGAATCAAACTTGGTCGCATCGTCGAAGCCACGCATGAATCAACGCCCAAGCGGGCGACATGGACCTTTCCGGGCATGAGTCCGGGAAAATGCTCGATAATGTATTGACGGTTGTATTCAGAAATGGTGATGCAAGAACTGCACGCGCGGAGCTTGGTATCCAGATAAGCGGAGTTGCAAAGCAAATCGGAGCCGTGCAGCGTCATACTGAAACTCACGCCCAACAAACGCGCGGCCACCATCGCAATCCACGAGCCGAAATAGCCGTGATGCACGTGGATGTGATCGACGCCTAGCTCGCGCAATAGCACGGCGTAATACGCTCCAAGCCATGTGTGTAACAGCACTTTCAACCGCACACTGGGTTTCTCTTTCCTTTCAAGCAATACACGCTTTAGCAATTCTGAAATCAGACTCCAACGACTCGCGGCCAAGAACAGAGCCGATAGCAAAACCAGTGAGCGAAAGGGTTGGAGGCAAAGAACTTGTTCGTTCGAATCACAATCAGGCTTAAGGCTCGCTGAATCCGTCCTGCGGACGCTGCCGGGAATGACTCGAACTCCGCGCCGCCGCAATTCGCCGATTTCCTCACTTACATAAGGCTCGACAGCGGCGGGAAACCGATTCGCGAGATAAGCGACTGTAAGCATTACGTCGACCTGCCGGGTAAATCGATTTACTTCAAGCAGTGGGGCTGTGAAGGATTGTCAGGAGTGCTGATGAGTGTCGTTTCTTCTCCAAACTTGTGCGCCTCTGTTGCGCCACCAACATTCCAGCTAAGGAGAAAATAAGCCCATTCACAAATTGATAATTCATCACGACCACAGATGCATTTACCCAGTAGACGCCAAGTAGTACTGGCCACATTGCGTGAAATCGTTGGTTCAAAAAACCATTGCTTTCAACTTGCGCAATAGCCCCGCGTCTCAATCTAAAAAGTTCCCACATAAGCCAGACATAGAGTGCCAGGCCGAGCACACCGTGTTCTACCAACAACTCGAGGTAAGTGTTATGCGGATACAGTTCTTTCTCGTTGTAACCGCTCACATGCTTAGCTAACTCCAAGGGCATTTGATTGATCCCCCACCCGGTCAAGGGCTTCTCCAGAAACATGTCCCACCCACCGCTGTAAACCGCCTTCCTGAAATCGACAGGTCCAGATTCCTGAAGCCGGTCAGTGAGCGCTTTTCGCTGGTCATCAAAACTGAGGATGATGAGTAGTCCCAAGGCCCCAGCTACAGCCACGGCGATGCAAAGTCGCCGCAATCCTCGATTTTTCGAGAGAAAGATTAGTACTCCAACGCTCACTACGAACGAGAGCCAGACTGCCCGTGTCATGGTGGCGAGAATTGCAACGGGGAGCGACGCTAGCAACAGGGCTGACTTGATCCCACCTATTCTCCCTCGCAACATCGCATGCACAGCCAGCAGTCCCAAGAGATTCAGAGAAACTCCATTTGCTACCGCCTGTAGCAGCGGTCCGCGTGCTCGGTCAACGTGGTAGCCCAAGCTGGGATCAAGAATGAAGCGCGGAAAGATCAAGGAGCGCGCGCCGACCAGGAATGCAATAGACGTGAACGTTAAGTAGGCGAGCACTAGCAGGCAGAAACTTTCGAAACTCCTCAGCTGGCGCTCCTCTCTAAACGAAAAAGCAGCCAAATGGAAAAGGGAGAACGGTACGATGAATTTTGCGGCCAGCAGGGACCATGTTCGAATCTCAAAGGGCTGGCCAATCACGCTAGAGAGCGCCAAGATTGTTAATCCGATCATTGGCCATGTGGCCCTTGACACAATGAGCAAACTGTCCTGAGTCATAGCTGCTCGGCCCAACACGGCGAACACCAAGACCCCAAAAATCACTCGATCGATTTCATAGAACGGGACGTCAGGATGGCGCAAAAGCATGGCAGTAAGAGCTATCAGAAAGAGTAACGTCGGCATCCTGGTCAGTATTTGCAGTGGGCGAAGCCACAGCCGGAGACACCCAGAAACGGCATCCGACGCCCATATTGCCGGACGGATTCGTCCCACCAGAATCGATGGCGTCATTCTCCACTTCCTTGCCACACCGCCATTGCCGTCTTAAGCAAAATGTGCAAGTCCGAGAGCAGGCTCCAGCTATGGATGTACTCTATGTCCAGCTTCATGCCGGTTTGGAAAGATGAATTCTGCCGAGCCGTGACTTGCCACAGCCCAGTCATTCCGGGGAGCACGTCGAGCCGACAGAGGTGTTGGATGGCATACGCGGATACGTCGTCCAGCGGATGGGGGCGCGGTCCGACCATGCTCATCTCTCCCCTCAGTACATTCCAAAATTGCGGAAGCTCATCCAGACTATAGCGGCGCAAGAATTTTCCAATGCGCGTAACTCGCGGATCATCTTTGATTTTGAAGAATGGCCCCGTTCTTTGATTTCGTCCACGTAGGCTGTTCTTTATTTCATCTGCATTCTTCTGCATGGTACGAAACTTGTAGCAAAGAAATTTCTTGCCCTTGTGGCCCGCCCGGGTCGCTTTGTAAAGAACCGGTCCTGGAGAATCCACCTTAATCAATAGAGCAATCAGAAGCAGTGCGGGCGTAATCAGAATCAAGGCCGCGCTAGCTCCTGCCACGTCCAGTGCCCGTTTCATCATTAGGCTTCCAACTGGAATTTTCTCTGCATGCAGCGAAATCAATGGGATGTTACCCATGCTTTCCGGCCTTCCCGCCGGTTCGCATCCGAAGAGGTAGGGGGCGATCTTAACGTCTAGTCGCAGTTCCCGGGCAGTTTGCAGCACGCGGAGCGTGCGCTCGTGGTCGTGCGGCGGCGCCAAAATCAACTCATCTACGAATCCACTGCGCGCCAGAGCTGCCAGGTCGCTAATGCGTCCTACAATTCCACTTCCCAGTGGCTTCTTGTCGTCGAGGAAACCGCACAACGATCGGTCCGCCTCGGGATGCCCATGAACATACTCCGCTATACGCTGTCCCATGCTGCTGGAGCCAATGATCAACACGTTACGCTTCGCCTTCGTGACCGGGCCATCAATGAGCGTACTTTCGGCCCATTGGGATCCGCCCAGGACCACAAAATGGAGTACGCCGGCGCTCCAGACCAATGCGGCTGCGGTCAACGAGCGGCCCTGCAGTTGCAACGCGGCACTCAATACTAACGTTCCCCAGAAGATACGCTTAGCCAACGCCTGGAGATTCGCTTGCCAATTTTCCATTTGACCCCGGCCATTCGCCGGAAAATGCAACAGGTTAATGAGAACTCCGTGCAATAGCCCGATTTCTAAAAGAGTTGGCGAAATAGGCGATCCGCTCGCTAAGGCGTGAAACGCGGTCGAACTCCCAGAGGAAATGAAAAAATGGAATTGTATTTGCGCGATCAGAATCCAGTCGAACATCACCAGAATGTAATCCCTTAAAATTGGCGACAGCCAACGCAGGCAGGTAATTTCGCTGCCGGATGGGAAGGCAGGATTGTGCCCATCCTTCTTTCCACGAATCGAAGCACCTTCGTTCTTGGCCCAAAGCGGCGTGGCGCACGTTGTCTTCTTTGTCGGTCGGGGAAGAGCGGATGCTGCTCCCGGGATGAGTCGCGCGGCCCACGCCGTTCCCTGAGGCTTTTGTGTTCCATTTACGGGTAGAGAAGACATTTCACACCAACTCAAGTCGTAATCTTTGATCTTAATTGCCAATAGCGCCGGATCGATTGAATCGGGATCGTTTCTAAAATCTGCTGACTACAGCCGCCGGTAGATTCGATCGGGAATTGGAAATGTCCGTTGACTCAACACAGTTCCCAGAATTCGGGATTGCGATGCTTCCAGCGATTCTTTGATCTTGCGAGCCGTGGCTTTCCGAGTACTATGAGCTCCTATCACTAGAATGATTCCATCCGTCATCGGTCCAAGCAGTGCCGCCTCGCTTGATACGGCTGCCGCCGGGCCGTGGATGACGGCGTACTCGAATTCATTTTTGAGATTCGCCAGATAGGCCAGCCAATGCATTCCCGTGCCTGATGCGAGACTTCCTTCGCCAAAACCTTCGAGCGAAACTCGCCAGAGGTTGCGCGTAATCTGGGTTGACCGCGACTTAAGCGAATCAGACGTTTTCGCACCGGAACCATTCAAATCTGCCTTTAGCGAAGATGATCGCTCAGCCTGAGAAACGCTGGAAGCGAGCTTTTCTGAATCATGCTGCCCGTCCACGAGAGCCACAGGTTGCGTAGTCTCACTTGCCAGGGCCCGAGCCACTTGCTCGCAGATACTTGCCACATCGAGTTGCGGTTCGGCTGCACTGAAGATCACTTGTCTAGCGGGCCGGTCCATGTCGGCAAAAAATACCCTGCGAACAAGTCCTCGAATTTGTTGCTCCGCGAAGTCCTGGGGATTCCAGCGGTATACTGAGTCTCCACTCTCAGCCCGTGGAGCAGTTTGCGTCGATGATCCCATCAACTCGCTACTACCTAATACCTCCAAGTTCGCGCTCATATCGCCTCCTTCAGGCGGATAACCTTCTGCCCGATCTTGAGGGCAGTGACGCCAATACAGGTATCTCCAAACAGGTGAAAACTTCTTCTGGCGTACGCAGTGCCGGGTCCAGATGGTCGGCCGCGAAGGCTGCGGCTGCTCCGGTGGTCAAGGCGGTCACAATGCCAACCAACACGACCGTGCCTGCCGGCCATACAGGTAGCGAAGGCACAAAAGGCTCCTCGGCGATGGCGACATTCACGATGCCGCCAGCGTCCAGGGCATTGCCCATGCGGGCCTCTTCGCGCTTGTTCACATAGAGCAGATAGTTGTCCTGCGCGGCTTTTTCGCTACTCATCAGGTCGTCTTGAGTGATCGCATCTTGCCCGAGCTTCCGAGCGCGATTGCGATATTCGGCCAGCAGCGCACTGGTGGCAACTTCCCGCGCGGCAAAACCCTGCATGTCAACTCGCGCTTTTTGCAGTTCGGAGTTGGCCCACTCGTAGTCGGCACTTTTGTCGGTGGTTTCATCACGGACCGGGGTCAGCTTCTCGGCCGCAATGGCAGACTTTGCCTGTACAATTTCCTCATCAACTTCCTTTACCAGCCGATGGCCGGGCTCAAATTTAGTGAGTAGCTGAGTTTTTTTCAGTTCGAGATCCAGCAGGCTCGCCTCCAGAGACCGCTCTAGTTCTGGATTGTTTGCCGTACGAACCTGAGTGGTGCTCCGTTGCGGCAATTCTCTCAATTCGGTATTGAGTTTCTGCACTCTTTGCTCGGTCTCAGACATTTCAACTTGAGTCTGACGGTAACCTGCTTCGACCGCATCCAGTCGCTGTAACGCCTGATCGCGTTGCTGTGAGGCCGACACGACTCCCCGGGCTTGGGTAAACTCGAGCAGCTTGCGTTGTGCCTCCTCCAGTTGTTTTCGGGACTCCGATGTCTGCTCGTCGAAGAATTGGAGTTGTCCTCCAGGGCGGTGGACTTGCATGTGTTTTTGCAGATAGATGGTGGAAAGCGATTGCAGGACACTCGCGGCCAGTTTTGGATCTCCGGCGTCGTAGCTCACCGCGATGAGATTTGTTTTCTTGATGGACTCGACATCGAGACGATTGGCCAGGCGTTTGGCTGCCCTTTGCACGCGAGCCGCCGCCGGTTCCTTCGGGCGCAGCCATCGCAACCAGTCGTGGGAAGCCAAGTCATTGGCCTCCACCACTCCGCGCAAAACATCATCGTCCTTTAACAGCTCGACTTCTGAATTGAGCTCTTCTTCGGTTACTTCGGCGCGAGAGAAATCAGCAGGAGCGTTTTGCTGCGCGGCGACTGGAGGATCGGAACGTCCTCGACGAACCAGCACCCGCAATTGGGATCGATAACTCGCCCCGGCGAACGCATAGATTACGGCAAGAATAAAAATCGAGCTAGAGATGCCGATGAGAATTCTTCTCTGCCGAAATAGCACCATCGCCAGTTCGCGCAGGGTCGGTCCCGAGTCTTCCTCAGCCCGGCTTGCTCGATCGTCTTCCAGCATTTGATTACTCACGCGGTTCTAGAATTGTGTGGGGCTCACGTACATGCTCATCGAAGGCTTGGTCAGAAAACGGTCGATCTTCGAGATGGAATTCTGAGGAACAAACACGAAATCTCCTGGTTGCAGGCTGCAGGCTTCGCCTAATCTTCTTTCCTTCAACATCTGTTTGAGGTTGAAAACGCGAGCCTCCACCAAATCGTCGTTCACGTGACGAAACAAGACCACCTGCGAATGTTTTGCTTCATGGGTGAAGCCTCCCGCAATCTGGATAGCTTCCATAAGGCTGGTTTCCGATCGCAACTCGTACTTGCCGGGTCTTCCGACCTCTCCACCTGCCACAAAGTAAGGATGTTCAAAGTCTTTAAGAGCAACCGCGACCTGGGGTTCGTGCAAGTAGCCGGTGTACGCTTGCCCAACAGCCAAGCGGAACTCTTCCAATGTGAGGCCGAGCGCAAGGATTGGACCGGCATCTTTGAGAAAGACGTAACCGTCAGGTTGGATGGTTAGCGTCTGATCGAAGTCCGGTGACAGAGTGAAACTCAAGGTCACCACATCGCTCCGGTTCAGCCGGTAAAGCGGACGGCGCCCTCCAAGCTGTGGAAGGTTTCCCTTGCCGTCCGCCTGCCCGGGTTTTGCAGTCGTGCTCGCCCAGTTCCCCACGCCAGTCCAGGTTTGGCTGGTTGGAGAAGTGACTTCCAGATCCGGTTGCTTGACCTGAACCTGGGCTACTACGGTTACGCAAAATCGCAATGTGACAACCGCTGCTACTGCAAATCTTGTCCAGCCCCTTGAACCTCTCATACGCAGCGTTTTCCACTCCTGAATTCGGGTCATTCGATTCCGGTTCCCTTTGAGCAAAGTACTTCTGTGCGGGGTTCCCAACAAGTCGCGGAAAGTGGCGTCTACCAGCGTGGTCGTCGAAGAGTTGAAGACCGGGCATCTGGCGTTTCCCAAGGCAGGGCGGATGGGAACTGTTTCCAAAGCTGAATAACGGGGTCGAAAGCACAGACCCCTGTGGGCTACCCACAAAAGTAGACTTGCATGTTTGCTTCGTCACGGGAACCATCGGCACTTAGCCAATGTGCCAGCGCGATCAGACCTGATTTTCCGGCTGATGTCGCGATGTTGTTCTTAGGTGTCACCAGGAAATTGAAGGTGAGCTCGAGATTTTCCACAGTGCTCCTAAGCTCCGTCCCGATTTGAATGTCTGTCCGCATTTATTGTGACGAGTTTCCTTGAGTACTATCGGACACGCCCCTAAGATCGAAGCACCACCCAGTCTTTCTTCGGAAGTTGGTTTTCATGAGTCCACCTCTGGCCAGCAACGCGACGGTTATCCCGATTCTTATCGTCGATTCCAACCGCATGCAGGCTTCGTTGCTCACCAGTGCCTTGCGGCGGCGAGCTGAGTTTCGCATCTCAAGCTGCCCAGTCGATGTAGAGTCCATCCTTCAGGCGGTGGCCTTCACGCCTACGAAAGTTGTCCTGCTCTCTCTCAACCACTCGCTTGAAATATCCGATCAGATGGCGGCGATGCGCCAGATTCATGGCTCGCATCCAGCGGTGGCAAAGGTTCTTTTGGCGGAATCGTATGATCGGGAACTGGTGATCAGCGCCTTCCGATCCGGGGCGCGGGGAATTTTCTGCCTCAGCGATAGCCATTTCCGTCTGCTTTGCCGGTGCATTCAGCGCGTGGCCGACGGTCAGATATGGGCTAACACCGAGCAATTGAATTATTTGCTTGAACTGGTCTCGGAAGTGCCGTCGTTGCGTGTGATTAATTCCAGCGGGCGTCAACTCCTGACGCAACGCGAAGAGCAGGTGGTTGCCCTGGTGGCCGACGGACTCAGTAATCGCGACACTGCCCGTGAACTCAAGCTCAGCGAGCACACCGTCAAAAAGTACCTGTTTCGCATCTTCGACAAGCTGGGCATATCGTCGCGTGTCGAGTTGGTGCTGTATGCAGTCAACCACAGCCATCCGCGGCAAGCCGAATGGCTTGCCGGGATCGGCCACAATACCCCCGCCGCCTGAGTGGACCTAGACGACCCGTTTGAGAAGAGCGCGTGATTTGAAAAGGCGGAGCAGCGCCTGTATAAATCTCGTGTACGAATCTTAAGACGGATATCTTGCCGGAAGGCTCACTCAATCGCGATCCTCAACTTCACCGCGGGCCTACTTTGGTGGCCGCGGCCCTCCTCTTGTTGGCACTGGCGCTGGTTGTGATTTATACGAGTCGGGGAGCATTTCTGAGTCCGCTGGCATTGGTTGTGGTGGCCGCCATTGGCGTGGCGGCCTTGCTGTTACAAGTGCGTCTCCGTCCGGATCTGGCATCGTCGATGAGGGGCCCGTTGTGGCTGGATGGACTGGGGGTGGTGTTCGCCGTGGGAGCGGTACTCGCGGACTTCCTTCACCTGAACCCGGCGGTGATGCCGATCTCGGCGTTAGCAGCGGTCGTCTCGTTTGCCGTTAGCGGTTTGATTGTTCTGAGCGCTCTGCGTAAATTTCGACCGAAAGCTTGAAGTCAGGGCTTGAACTCGACCGCTACCGTGGTCTCGGCCACTATCGGTTTGCCGTCCACTACATAGGGTTTGAATCGCCACCAGCGCAGCGCGTCGCTGGCTGATTGAGCCAAAATATCTGGGCCGTTCAAGGGGCGTACTTCGGCGACCGCGCCGTCGGAACCGACGACGACATCCAACACGATGACCCCGTGGAGTCGCCCTGCTCGAGCATCATCGGGATAATCCGGGTCCACGCGGTGAGTCACCAGCTTCTCCATGACATCGGCGGGAACATGTACTTCAGGCTGAGGAGGCTCGTCGTTTCTGCGCAAGCCCGCCTCCAGATCTTCCCAACCGCGGTCCCAGCGCCACCACAGGACCGCCAGCAAAATTGCCGCCGAGACGATTAAGAAAAGCCATCCCCGGCTGAATTGCGTGACCCTGGCCACAAGGGAAGGATGCTGGGTCGCGCTGGGTTCCCTGGTAGGTTCTTCGCTTGAACTGACTGCGCTCGAAGTGACGCTTGCAGTGACGGGATCGGAGCCAGGAATCGGTGCGTGGCCCGATGAGCCTGCGGATAACGCCGGTTCGGGAGCTTTGTTGGTCGAGAGCGGAGGCAAGCGATCGTCTGACTCGGCTTTCATTTCCCTAGTCCAGGCGCGAAGCGTGGCCTTCTGCGCGGGCGAGAGTCCAACAAACTGCATGCCACAGCGCAGATTGTGCTGGTGCCGCACCAGAGCCCGCAAGCGGAACGGACTGGCTCCCGGGGGAAATCGGATCTCAACTCCAACAGACTGGCCGGGTTTCAGTTCACCCGCCAGCACCGCGGCCATTCCTCCGGCGCCCAGGTTCTCAGACCGGCCGGGCACGGTGTCGGGAACCCCAGAACGAAGTACGGTCACATCCAGCGGAGCCTGCACGGCGAAGCGCAAGGTTCGGCGGCGCGAGGGCTGATTCCGGTCGCGGGATTGCGGCTTCTCCATCATCTCGCATTCATCATCGTGGACTGCACTCGCGCGATCAAGACATTCTCGATTGGTTTTTAAAATAAATCGTCCGGCGAGCTAAAATATCTGCAATCAATATGTTGCGGAGAATGGGCCGATTCGGGCATGGCTAAAATATTGAAAACAATCGAGTTGCCCGTAGATTATTGAATCAAAACGACTAACATGATCGCTCACGCGAAAATGCCAATGAATCGTAGCAAACAACCCATAAAATATTGAAACGCATGGAGTTACGATTTATATCTGATTGCTATTGATTGTAATTCGCCCAATGCCGATAGAGATAGTTTCGCCTTTTCGAAGACCGAAGTCAAGGTTATTCGGCCAGCAGCGGTTCAGCTTGAAAGGGGCAATGGTTGCGCGCGCAGGAAATCCTCCTTCGGATTCGCTCTGTCGAAATCGCCACTTCTCGCACAAGAAGCGCGCGAGAAATGGGGGCGCCCTCACACGGCGGTCTGCTGCATCGCGAGTGCATCACTATCATTTGATCATTGGTCATTGATGATTGGCCGACAATAGAGAAGGTATGAACTCAACTCAGCATTCGCGCATCTGTCGCATCGGTCTGATTGTCCAGGCATTGTTTTACATCGCACAGGGGATGAATCATTTCTGGCACTCCGGAATTGAAGTTCGGTTGATGCCGGATCATTACACGCATCCCTACGCACTTGTACTCATCTCAGGTGTGGCGGAGATTCTGGGGGGAGTGGGGCTGCTGATTCAGAGGACGCGGCGCATGGCCTCATGGGGACTAATCTTGCTGTTGCTGATTTATTTTGATGTACACATTTTCATGGTATTGCATGCCGAGCGGTTTGCTTTTATACCGCTGTGGGCTCTCTATTTGCGAGTGCCTTTCCAGTTTGTGTTTATCGCCTGGGCTTGGGTTTATACACGGGGGGGAAAAGTTGATTCGGCTTGAGATCATGTTTGAAATAGGCGACCACGGGGGCTGAAGCCCGCGATTCTTTCAGCAAATTTACGCGGCGCTGAAGCGCCGCTCTTCCACGGTTGTGCAGGCGGCTCCGTGGCCCACCCTTCGACAAGCTCAGGGCCCACTTCTCGCAAAAGATGCGAGAAATGGGGACCCCACCGATTTATTCCTAGCACCCAAATCCTAAGTTGGGCCACACTCTCTGAAGCGCCGATCTTCCACGGCGGTGCGGGCAGTAGCGACGTACCGCAACCGAGGAAGAATAAAGTCGCGACTATGGCGCCGGACGAGGCGTGGGAGTGGGTACTGGCGGGGCGCTGTGACCGGCGCACTGCAAGACGCCCAGGTAGGCTCGCCACGGACCCACGGCCTGCCGATACTGGTGGGCCATCACGCGCGATAGTTGATGGACATGAGTGAGGTCGTGAACCGCCCAGGTGGCGAGCAAATTCGATAACGTAACCGCTCCCAGGGCGGGATGCCTGCCCCTACGAGGGAAGTCTTCGGGCTGCAAATTCAGCGCTTGCAGGGCCGCTAGATTTTCGCTTCGCAGGCGGGCGAAGTCATCTAAAAGCTCATCCAGAGAACTTTCCTGTAAATGCTTCTCTTTCGCTTGAGCGAAACGGTCGAAAGGCTCGAAGGGCTGGGCATCGCCGTGCTCCAGGATCATTCGCACTCGCGGCATCCAGTCGGTGCGTTCGCCGACGATCAAATGGCCCACGATGGTGAACGCGCTCCACGTGTCGGCTCCCTCGTTCGAACGGATCCAACGATCACTCAGTCCGCGCAACATTGCATTCAGTGCTGGGGGCGTGCGGCTGAGGAGTGCGACGGTATCGGCGAGATTGAATTCCGGTGCTCCTGCCATGGAAAGTAGATGTATGCGTCTGGCTCTGGGACTCAAGGTTGGGAGTCAAGGACGGAGATCCCTCGCCCCGCTGGAGAAAACGCGGGGCTTCGGGATGACGCCGGAAGAGCGGTCTAGGGTCAGCGCGAGCGCTTCCAGTGCAATTGGATCCAGTGCTGCAGGCTGCGAGGGCGCAGTTCGGGCGGCTGGTTGCCGTACCATAAGATGCAGCCGCTGATGCCAAGTAGAACGAACATCGCGGCATCCAGCACCCAGCGTCTGGACATGGCCACAGCGGCAGGAGCGACTGGCGCCTTGTCCGGTTGAGCTTCGTCGATCTCAAGGGTTGTGCTGCCTTGCACAAGGGGCGGCTTCTCGACCGCATCGCGGCTGGCTCGCAGGCTTCCTACGACTACCATGATGTTGGTGACCAGGATGACGGCGAAGGCGAGCGCAGAAAGAAAGCTGGCTTCGGCGCGAGCTGCGGTCACTTGCAACGCCAAAACAACCGTGATCAGGCCGCGGGGCATGACCCACAGCATCAACTCCCGCTCTTTTGCCGTGATGTCCTGAAAGGCCAGGCGGCTGAACTGCAAGGCCAGCCAGCGCGCTACGAATAACGCGCCGAGCATGCCAGCGATGAGCAGGGTGTGGCCGCGAAAACTGCCCAGGTCGGCAATCGCTCCGATCAGCACGAAAAAGAACGAGCGAACAAGGAAGGCCAGTTCCGAGTGAAAACTCAGCAGCGATTCCTGCGACTGAAACGACATCGAGTCTTTTTCGAGGGCACGAAAGCGGGGATCGACTCCGGGAAAGTTTGCCAGGGTGAGGCCGAAGGTCAATACTGCAATCAGGCCGCTCGCGCCAAGCGCCTCCGTACCCCCGTAGAGTACCAGCACAATCGAGAAGGTCATCACTTGCCAGAAGCGGGCGTCCGACAAGACGGGGAGCAGCCGCGACCATAAAATGCCCGAGGTCACCGCGAAAACGACGGCCACACCAACTTGCGTGAGCACGCCGAGAAGAAGGTGGCGCGCCACGGCGCCGCCCTGGCTACCCACGCCCAGCAACAAGCCCACGGTGAGGACCGCGAGCACGTCGCCCCAGGAGGCTTCCAGCATGAGCGTGACCTTCACCGGCTCGCGCGCTCCGAGTTGTTGCAGGACCGGCAGCACAACCGTGCTGCTGGTGCAGCCCAGGACCGCTCCCACCGCGAGCGCCGTGGTCAGCGGCATTCCCAAACCCTTGTGGACGATCAAGCCGACCAGCGCGATGCTGAAGCCATAGGCCAGCACTGCCAGGACCAGGCTGCCGGCAAAATGGCGCAAGGTGCGCTGGAGATCCAGTTCCAGCCCGCCTTCAAACAACACAAGGATGATGGCCAGCGTGCCCAGCACGTTGGTGGTCGAGGCCAGATGCGAGGGTTTCACTAATCCGAGAACCGGACCCAACACCAGTCCCAGGGCCATCAGCACCAGAACGTCGGGCACACGGGTGACGCGAAAAACGCGGTTGGCCAGGAAGGCCAGCATCAGCAGGCCGCCGACTAAGCCGAGGATGAGCGCGGGAGACATTTTGTGAAGGCTTTGAGGGGCGATTGTCGCTATAAGGGTCCGCGCGCAGCAAACACCGCTGCCGGAGGGCTTCGATGTACCTCAGCGCTGCGCATCCGAGAAGACGAAGCCGAGAGGTAAGAGATCATCTGTGCTGCCTGGCCTCGCGTCAGTTCCGTTGGCGCAACGATCCCGTTACGCTTGAGCACTTCGATCTGCTTATCGGTTGGTGTTCCGTTCCGCCAGCGCGCATCACGCGAAACGAGTGGCTCTGAATCGGGCCGCTCGGAGCTGACGAAGTTGTCGGCAAAACTAATTGCGGATTCCAGATCGGCGATGCGGCTTAGGGGCGCTAACCCGGCGCCGGGGGACTTGAACTGCACATTCCAAGTGTCGAGCAGGTCCGATTCAACGAGCAGTGATTCACCGCCTTTCAAGAATAAGCGATACCCCCCGGGAACAGCATGCCAGGTGTGCGGCGTGAAATCGGCCAGTTCGTCTGGCGGGTCGAAGTTCCAGAACTCGATACGTTCGGCAGCAAACTTGACATCGCTAGGAGTGTGAAGACGGGCCATATCAATCCATGGATAGCGATCCGTGAGTTCCTCGACGAGCCGCTCGGTTTTCAGAGCATCGCCTCCTTTAAGATCCATACCGGACGGAAGGCGGAATAAATCGTTTAGTCCAGGCATTTGATGAGCCTTCGAGTTATCAGCGATGTCTATGACCATCAGGTTCGCCTTGCCTGGGTGAAGGCGCGTTCCGCGTCCCAGCATCTGCACGTAAAGAAGCTTCGAGCGGGTGGGGCGAGCCATAATGACCGCGTCAACACGCGGCTCATCGAAGCCCTCGGTTAAGATGTTGCAGTTCGTGACCACGTCGATGTCGCCCTTGCCGAACTGGGCAAGTGTGTTCTGCCGATCTTCTCGCGACATGCCGCCCCAAACGGCTGAGGTGCGTATGCCGGCAGCGGTGAACGCGTGGCATACATCTTTCGCATGCGCGACGTTAACACAAAATACGATCGCGCGACGGCCATCCGCGTACTCTCGGTACGCAGTAACGAGCAACTTGTTTCGGTCACTGGTATTCACGGCCTGAGCTAGTTGGCTTTCAACGAAGTCACCGTGGCGCAACTTAACGTTGTCCAGCGATATGTCGCTGGACACCCGCCAGCCGGTAATCGGGCAGAGGTACTGGTCGGCGATCATCTCCCGGAGGTCACGTGCGTAACAAACCTCTTCAAAGACTGCACCGAGGCCCTGTTTATCACCGCGTCGAGGCGTCGCGGTGAAGCCCACCAGGTATCGTAATGTGTCGGGCTCAAACAGGCCGAAGTGCTTAAATATCCGCTGGTACGTGGGTGCCACGGCGTGGTGCGCCTCATCGACCACAATGAGGAAGAACTCTTCCGGGTTCAGCTGACTGAGACGAGATCCTCCGGCTTGGCCGAGAGTCGGAACCGAAGCTACGACGACCTTGGAGTCCGCAGGTGCGCGTGAGGCAGATTGCTCAATGCCGACCTTCAGCGCGGGATCGATTTGGAGGAACTTTTCGCGTGCTTGCAGCAGGAGTTCCTCCCGATGAGCAAGTACAAGCAGGCGTTTTTTCATTTTGAAGAAACGCGGGAAATGCCCGAATACCACCGTTTTACCGGTGCCGGTCGGTAGGGACACAATCACGCGACGCTTGCCATTCTTGTACGCTTGGTACACCCTCTGAAGGGCCTCGAATTGGTAAGGACGCAGGTCGAGCATGGGAGACTTATCGAGCGGCTCCGCCCTTGGCAACGCGTTGGTGCAGATTATAACCCGGCACAGGCGCTCAAAATATCGGTGTCAGAGCAAACTGCGGAAATCCGGCGGGTGGGGAGCGAGCATCTGCCGTTGGCACAAAAGGTGTTCCGGTAACTCTTGAGGCTGGTCTTCCCAAAAGCGAAAGCAAGAAGGAATCTGGTGCGCCCGGAGAGATTCGAACTCCCGACCTATTGCTCCGGAGGCAATCGCTCTATCCATCTGAGCTACGGGCGCGCAGCCGGTAGGTTTAGTTTACATGCGAGGGTCGAGTGGCATCAATGCAAGCGTGTGACCTTGTTCTTCGATTTGCGAGCCGTGACCCTGAACCTGGGGACGCAGGGCATCCGGGGCGATCATCGAAGCGGCACTGACCGTCTATTCTTAAAGCTGGAGGTTACCAGCGTCCGCCGCCGCCGCCGCCGCCGCCGCGGCCACCACGATCGCCACCCCGGCTTCCGCCGCGCTCGCCGCCGCGGCTACCACGGTCGCGTCCGCCGCCGCCGGCATGTTCGGTTTTGGGGCGAGCCTCATTCACGTTCAGAGTGCGGCCGCCTACCTGGGAACCGTTCAACGCGGTAATCGCTTTTTCGCCGTCGTCGTTGGAGGCCATTTCCACGAAGCCGAATCCGCGGGAGCGTCCCGTGTCCCGGTCGGTCATGATGCTGACCCGATCGACCTGGCCGAACGGTTCGAACATCTGGCGCAGTTCGTCTTCCGATGTGTTGAAGCTCAGATTTCCTACGAAAATATTCTTCACGCGTCTTCCTCTGCATTGAGCTGTCAAAGTGCAAGCTGGAAGCGGCGGGACTGGCAGGTCGGGAAAACCCTCCTGGAAATCGAGCACGGAGCCGGCGGCAGTCAAATGCGGCAGAAGTATAGCAGGTTTGTCAAGGGGCCCCGGTTAATTCGCAGAAGAGCGCATCCGAAGGGATTGTGCCCGGCTATCTTAAGCGTTGGGCACCGGTTGATGGCCTCACTCTTTGGCGGTTCGGTTTCGATCCAGGTGTGCGCGGAGTTCAGCACCGGTCCACTTGCCAGAACCCTTCGCGCTGATACCCAACTTGTAAGAGGCGATTCTTGGGATCGTGACGTTTGGCGCAATTCGGGCAGAGGAGATAACGGCTCCAGGCGGTCCCGCGGCGGTCATAATTTTCTGGCGCTGCGAATGTGGTTCCGCAGCTGCAGGGGACCAGAAACATTCGGAGCGGCTCTTCATCGTTCGAATGCTGTTCGTTCGGAACCTGTTCTTTCGGAACCTGGCCTTTCGAAACCTGGCCTTTCGAAACCTGGCCTTTCGAAAGCTTGAAACGATGGCTGGTTTTCACACTTCTTCCAAAGCCTCTTTGGCGCGCTTCTTGCGGCCGTTCGATTGCAGAACTTTCTTGCGCAGCCGCAGTGACTTGGGAGTGATCTCGACGAATTCGTCCTCGGCGATGAACTCGATGGCCTGCTCCAGATTCAACTGGCGAAACGGAACCAGGCGGATCGCCTCATCGGCGGTCGAGGCGCGCATGTTGGTTAGTTTTTTCTCGCGGACTGCGTTGACGTCGAGGTCGTCGTCTTTGGCGTTTTCGCCGATAATCATTCCTTCGTAGAGTTCAACGCCGGCGCCGACGAAGAGTTCTCCGCGCTCCTGCAAACCCCACAGGGCGTAGGCCGTCGAAGTGCCGGCTCGATCGGCGATGAGCGCGCCGGTGAGGCGGTGGGGAATTTCTCCCTGCCATTCGGTGTAACCATCGAACAGGGAATTCATCACGATGGTTCCGCGTGTGTCTGTAAGCAACTGGCTGCGCAGTCCGATCAATCCGCGGCTGGGCACGCGAAACTCGATGCGCACCCGTCCGTAGCCGTGGTTGTGCATGTTCAGGACTTCGCTCTTGCGCGATCCCAACTGCTCCATCACCACGCCCACAAAGGCTTCCGGCACGTCGACCGTGAGATGTTCCACCGGCTCCATAAGCTTTCCGGTTTCCTTGTCACGCTTGGTGACGATCTCCGGCTTGCCCACCATCAACTCATAGCCCTCACGCCGCATCATTTCGATGGTGATGGAGAGCTGCAACTCGCCGCGGCCCAGCACCTTGAAAGAATCCGTGGTGCCCATTTCCTCCACGCGCAGAGAGACGTTGGTGAGCAATTCTTTTTCCAGCCGCTCGCGCAGATTGCGCGAGGTCACGTAAGTCCCTTCGCGTCCGGCGAAGGGCGAAGTGTTCACCGTGAAAGTCATCGCAATGGTGGGCTCGTCGATCACGATCGGCGGCAGCGGCTGCGGGTCCACCGGATCGCAGATGGTTTCTCCGATGGTGATTCCTTCGACGCCAGCGACCGCGATGATATCGCCGAGGATGGTCTCGGTGCTGTCGGTCCGCTTCAATCCGGCGAAGGAAAACAGTTTCGTAATTTTGGTCTTCTGCATCGTGCCGTCGCGCTTCGCGATCACCACATCTTCGCCGGTGTACATGGTTCCGTTGAACACGCGCGCGATTGCCAGGCGCCCAAGAAAGTCGCTGTAATCGAGATTCGCGACAAGTATCTGCAGCGGACCTTTGGGATCGCCCTGCGGCAGCGGAATGGTTTTCAAAATCGCATCGAACAAAGGCCGCAAATCTTCGCCACCCTTAACATCGGTGGATGCAGTTCCTTCTTTTGCGTTGGTGTAGAGAACCGGAAAGTCGAGTTGATCTTCCTTGGCGTCGAGATCGATAAACAGATCGTAGATTTCGTTCAGCACTTCCTGGGGACGCGCATCCGGGCGGTCGATCTTGTTGATCACGACAATGGGCGGCAGCTTGGCTTCGAGAGCTTTGCTCAAGACATAGCGCGTCTGGGGCAGTGGCCCTTCGCTGGCATCGACCAGCAGCATGACGCCATCCACCATTTTCAGTGCGCGCTCGACCTCACCGCCGAAGTCGCTGTGGCCGGGCGTATCGACAATGTTGATCTTTACGTCGTGATAGAAGATGGCGGTGTTCTTGGCCAGAATGGTGATGCCGCGTTCCCGCTCCAGTTCGTTCGAATCCATCACGCGCTCGACGTGGTGCTCGTTGGATCGAAAGGTGCCGCTCTGCGTCAGCATGGCGTCGACCAGGGTGGTCTTGCCGTGGTCCACGTGCGCGATGATGGCGATATTGCGAATGCTCAAACTCAAAGTGTGAGTTGTCCTTTATGAATGGATCGGAGATGGAGCAGCCGATGATCAGGCTGCAAACACCCTACCTATAACTTTACTATGGGCGGAGGGTTCTCAGGAGATTACATCGCACCAAGGTGCGAGAAAGAGATTAGATCGAATTTCCCTCTACAGCTTGGACGATCTCGGAACTTGCGTCCGCGCCGCCCTGCCCGCGCATTCGCAGCCGGTACCAAATGACAATCGCCACCAGCGAGAATAAGAAGATGATCGTCGAGACAGCGTTGATCTCCGGAGTGATGCCACGCCGTAGCCGGCCCCAGATTTCCAGCGGCAGCGTATTGTCACGGCCGATCAGAAAAAAGCTGACGGCAATCTCGTCCATCGAGAGGGTGAAGATCAGCAGCGCGGCGCCGATAATCGGCAGCTTCAGATTCGGTACTGTGATGCGCCAGAACGTCTGCCAATAGTTTGCTCCTAAATCGAGAGATGCTTCTTCTTGGGCGCGATCGAGCTTTTGCAATCCCGCAAAGACTTCGGTCGTGGCCACGGAAATCAACGCAGTCCCGTGTCCCAGAATAATGGTGATCAGGCTCAACTTCGTGCCCGACATATTGAAGAGCATGAGTAGCGAGAGTCCGGTGATGATGCCGGGAAGAATCAGCGGCAGAAGCACCAGTCGCCGGAACAGAGCTTTGCCGGGAAAATTCGCGCGGTCGAGCGCCAAGGCCGCGGGGACGCCAAGGGCCAGCGCGATCACCATTGCCGCGAACGCGACTTGCAAGCTATTGAGCACGGAATCCCAAATAGGCCCGTCTGCAAACAGAGTGCGATACCAGTCGAGGGTGAGATGATGCGGCGGAAATCCGCCGACGCCTTCTCCGTTGAACGAATAAAGGATAAGAATGATGATCGGCAAATAAAGAAAAGCAAACACTAGCAGAGTGTGGAGTAGCAGCCAAAGGGAGCGGGCGGAAGATTGCGTGCGGCTCACGAGAAGCTCCATTTCTTTTCCAGACGTTCGGAAAGAAACAGCAAGCCAAGCACCAACGCCAGCATGCAAAGGGAAATCGCCGCGCCCAGCGGCCAGTTGTAAGCCGCGCCGAACAGGCTGACTACAATGTTTGAGATCATGATGCCGCTTGGCCCGCCGAGTAAAAGAGGCGCAAGAAAATCACCCAGGCTCAAGACGAAGGCAAAGGTCGCGCCCGCGACCACGCCGGGAATCGATAGCGGCAAAATAACTTTCCAGAAAGTTTGCCGCGGACTCGCGCCCAGATCCTGCGAAGCTTCCACCAAGTTTCGCGGAATATGTTCCAGCGCCGCGTAGATGGGCAGAAAGGCAAACGGCGTATAAATATGCGTCAAGGTCAACACCACGGCAAAAGGGCTGTACAGAAGGAACTCCAGCGGGTGCTTCGTCAGATGCACGTATTGCAGCAGAGTATTCAGCACACCGTCCGAGCCGAGAATTGTTTTCCACGCATAGGCCCGCACCAGGTAGCTGACCCACAGCGGAATAATTACAAATTGATAGAGCAAATCTTTTTTATTGCCCGCATAAAAAGAAAGAAAATACGCCAGCGGAAATCCCAGGAGCAGCGAAAACATCGTGACCCGTGCTGCGATCCACATCGAGCGCAACAAGGTTTGCCAGTAGACGTTGACTCGCAACAATTCGCGATAGTTGTCGAGAGTCCAGGAATGCACGATGGTCTGCGAGGTTGAAACCGACCAGAAGCTGTAGCAGAACATCAGAAGATACGGCATCAGCAGAAATATCGTCACCCAAAGCAGCGGAGGAAGAGTGACGGCCGTTTTGTAGGCTCGGGAAAACATCAGATTCTTTCCGGTGATTCTCGTACGGGTATCGCATCGGAGGACAAAAACTCCAACTCGACTTCGTTCATCGGCAGGCTGCCGCCTGCGATCCGAACCATCAGCATCAAACCGTTACCGCATTCCACGCGAATCAGTTCCGTGGCTCCCTGAAAGGCTTGCTGGCAAACCTTGCCGCGAACTCGCACGCTGCCCTCGAGTGCTGCATGCCCCGCCATGTGGATATTCTCCGGACGCAGCGAGAACAGCGCCGAGCCATCGGGGAGTTTCGCCGACCAGCTTAAGGGGGCGCAACTTGCGACTCCTGCCCGCACATCACACCTCAGCAGATTCGTGTGCCCGATGAACTGTGCAACGTAAGCGGTTGCGGGGCGTCCATAGATTTCACGCGGGCTCGCGATCTGCTCCAATTCACCGGAGCGCAGCAACGCGATCCGGTCCGACATCACCATCGCCTCTTCCTGATCGTGGGTAACGAAGATGAACGAGATGCCGACCTCGCGCTGCAACGATTTCAATTCCACCTGCATCTGACGGCGCAGATTCGCGTCCAGGGCGGAGAGTGGTTCATCCAGCAGCAACAGTTGAGGACGGTTCACCAGCGCGCGCGCCAGCGCAATGCGCTGTTGCTGGCCGCCGCTGATCTTCGACGGCTTCTTTTTCGCGTGCGCCGACATCTTCACTCGCGCTAAGGCTTCCGCCACGCGAGAAACGATTTCTGCCTCAGGTCTTTTTGCCACGCGCAGCCCATATGCCACATTTTCTTCCACGGTGAGATGCGGGAAGAGCGCGTAGTTCTGGAACACGGTGTTCACACGCCTGCGGTAGGGTGGCTGCTGGTCGAGTCGCTCTGCGCCCATCCATACTTCACCTGCACTCGCGTTCTCGAAGCCGGCGATGATGCGGAGCAGCGTGGTTTTTCCCGAGCCGCTCTCGCCGAGAATCGTAAGGAATTCTCCCTCGGCAACGTCGAGAGAAATATCTCGCAGCACCACATTCTTTCCGAAATGTTTGGCCACGTTGCGAATACTTAGCAGCGGGGTCGCGCCGGTTGTGTTGGCAGCAGAGTTCATGGGGCGTTCATAAGTCTAAGGGGTTGCTACTGTGCCGCCTTCACTTCATTCCAAATCTCGTTGTACTTGGCGCGGCGCGGAACATTCTGCCAGAAATAAAGCCGCTTCTGGTAATTGTCCACGTCATCCAGATGCAAACTCTTTACTTGTTCCGGAGTCATGAACTGCGCGGCTTCCGGGTTGGCTGGAGTATATCCCGTCACGTCCGTCACTTTTTTCTGCGTCTGGGCTTCAATCATGTATTCGAGAAATGCATAAGCGAGATCTTTATTTTCGCTGCCCGCGGTGATCATCAAATGATCGATCCATCCCGTCGTGTTTTCCTTGGGAATGGTCTCACCCACTGGGAAGTTTTTCTCGCGCAGTTGGTTGGTCATGAGCGGCCATCCCATGGCGGCCACCACTTCATGATTCTGAAAAAGATTGGTCAACTCGCCGCCGGTCGACCACATTTTGCGAATATTCGGTTTCAGTTCCAGCAATTTCTTCTTGACCGCTTCCAGTTGTTCATCGCTCAAGTTATAAAGCTGCGATGGATCGGGCCTGTCATACCCGAGAACTTGCGCCGCCATGTAAACGGTCGAGAGATCGTCCCACACCGAAATCTTTCCGCGATATTTCGCATCCCACAATACATTCCAGCTGTCGGGCGGCTGCGCAAAAACGGTTGTGTCGTAAATCAAAGGGTCCGGCCCCCACATGAACGGAACACCATACACTTGTCCGTTCAACCGCACCAGGGGCAGGGAAGTGAGCTGCGGAGAAAGCTTGGAATAACTCGGCAGCTTGGTTAAATCCAGCGGGGCGGCGAATCCTTTCATCGCGATCGCAGTCGCCACGTCGCTCGAGGGAGAGATAATGTCATAATTCGATGCAGCGCCGCCGTTGAGCTTTGTGGTCAACTCGTCGCTCGATCCCATGTAGGACGCCGACACTTTGCAATGATGCTGCTCCTCGAACGCCTTCACGAAGGATGGATCGGCGTAACCCTCCCAGACCAGCATGTTCAACGTGGGTTTCTTGGAGCACGCACTGGTGAGTGCCATCAAACTCAGCAGGATCGGCAAAGCCACACGGAACTGCACTCTCATGCTGCCTCCTTAACGCAGGTCGACATTCCGATAATGATGCAACCCTAAAGTGCGAATCTTAAAATGTTGGCGGTGTGTTCACCCACAGCACCCAGGTCTCCGCGCCCCCGGGATTTTTCCAGAGATGCGGCATCGCGCTTTCGAAGTAGAAACTGTCCCCGGCCTTGAGGCGGTACTCTTCTTTTTCGACAATGATTTCCAGTTCGCCACGTAATACATAAAGGAACTCCTCGCCATCATGGGTGTAAGAATCGCCGCTGCCCGCGCCCGGCGCAACCCGAAACAGATGTGGCTCCATCACCGTGTTTCCCCAGGCGAGCAATTCCATGCGCACCCCGCGACCGGCGTGCAGGACTTTTCGCTGCTTCGGTTTCACCTGCCGGCTGCTGCTTCCGTTCGCGTCAAAAAAATCGAGGATGTTGGTTTTATAAAAGCGCGCCAGCTTGCGCAGGGTGCCGACCGAACCACTCATCTGCGACCGCTCCAGCGCGCTCAGGAAGCCCACCGAAATCCCCACGGCACGCGCCACCTGGGCCAACGAAAGTTTCTTCTTCGCCCGCAACCGCCGCAGGTGCGAACCGATGGCGCCGGCGCTGCCGTCCGCGGCTGGACGCGCCTTTCCTTCCCTGCGCAGCAACTCTACAATCGCAGCCGCGTTCAGCCCCCGCTCCTTGCGTAGAAAGCGAGCGCGCTTCAGTAGCTTGAGATCATCCGGCGTGTACAGCCGGTATTTGCCGACGCTGCGCCGCGGTCGGGTGAGCCCGAGTTTTTCCCACGACCGGATCACCGACGGGGAGACTCCGACCTGGCGAGCCACCTCTCCGATCTTCAAATTGATTTCAGCGGAGGAGCGCGCGGCCTTCCGGCGCGCATTCAACTTTTCAATCGGAGGGAGCGTTTTTTTTATCCTTGACAGTTTGCGTCCCCCTTCTCTAACCTTGCGGGATTATAGCAAGGTTGTGGCGCAGCACAAGCAGGACGCTTTCTCGAAAAAGCACTCCACAAATGCCTGGAGGTTGCATGCCGTCATTGCGAGCTCGCTGGACCCCGATGTTTACGAAAACGATCTGCCTGGCCGTTGCCCTCTCTCTCGCCGCCCCCGCATGGCTCACCGCGCAGAGTGCCGACGGCCGTATCGTAGGGCGCATCGCCGATGTTTCCGGCGCCGTGCTCGCGGGCGCCAAAATCACTCTCACCAACGAAGCCACCGGCATCGTACGCGACGCCCTGGCCAACGATAGCGGCGACTACAGTTTTATCGAGGTCGTTCCCGGCACCTACACCGTCGAGTTTGAGCTCAAGGGATTCAAGAAGAACGTTCAGAAGAATGTGAATGTCGACGTGAATCAGGTCGTGACGCTGAACTCCACTCTGCAAATCGGCGGATCGCAGGAGACGGTCGAAGTCACTTCCGAAGCCCCGCAGGTCGATACCACCAGCACTCAGCTTGGGGCTGTCATCAATGACCGCTCAGTGAACGAACTTCCGCTGAACCAGCGCGATACCTACCAGTTTCTGCAACTGCAACCGGGTGTGCAGGCCCAACTGGGTTCGAGCGGAACTCTCTTTGCCGGCACCAGCGATGTGGGCTCGGTCTCCGTGAATGGCGGGCGCACCCGCGCCAACAATTTCAACGTCAACGGGGGCGACGCCAACGATCAGTTCGTCAATACTCCCACCATCCAGCCCAGTCCCGACAGCGTGGAAGAGTTTCGCATCATCACCAACACCTTCGACGCGGAGTATGGCCGCAACTCCGGTTCTGTGGTGAATCTGATCACCAAGACCGGGGGCAATACTTTTCACGGAAACATTTACGAATATCTGCGCAACACAGATCTCGATGCGCGCGGCTATCCCGACACCACCAAGCCGCAGCTCAATCAAAATCAATTCGGCGGCACTTTCGGCGGCCCCATCAAGAAAGATCGAACCTTCTTTTTCCTCTCCTATGAAGGGCATCGCACCCGCGACGGCGTGCCGGGACAGTTGTTAAGTGTTCCCAGCACGCCTGAGTTTGGCGGAGACTTCTCGGATGTGGGAGGTTTTGCTGGAGGTGGAAGCATCACCCAGCCGTTCGTAGCTCAGGTGCTCGATGGCCGCTCCGGCTGCGATGCCGCTCTGGGCCTGCCTGCCAATGGACTGTATACCGCTTTTCAGGCATCTCCCTCGTCCAGTTTGCCGTGGTCTTCGGTTTTTCCCACCGGAGCGATTCCCGCTGCGTGTCAGGATCCCGTCGCCGCCAACCTTCTGCAGCGCTTTGTTCCGGCCGCGAATCAAGGTTCCAATTTCTATCAAGTGGTTCCCGTGGGCACCATCAACTCCGATCAATTCACCGCCCGCATCGATCACCGGATCAACGACCATCAGAGCTTCACGGCTTATTATTATTTCGACGACAACCGCGAACTTGATCCCTACAACACTTTCGAGGAGGCTGGCGCCACCGTCCCGGGTTTCGGCAGCCATAACAACTTCCGCGATCAGCAATGGAACCTGGCCCATACCTGGACCGTCAACAACGCCCTGGTGAACGAAGCCCACTTCACCTACATGCGTGAGGGCGAACTCGGCTATCTGCAAAATCAGTCGACTGGTGCGGTCGCTTCTTCCTGCACCAGTGCGGCAGCAGCCCCTTTCTGCTTTACCGGGGTCTCGGATTCTTCGGCCATCAACGGCAATCCAGCCCTGGCGAATGGCGCCAGCTTGGGCATCACAACGGGCCTCCCAGCGAACCTAACGGGAGTTCCTTTCGTTAATATTTCCGGCGGAGCTGAATTCGGCAACAACTTCGAAGGCTTTCTGCCGCAGGTAGGAAACAGCTTTCAGTGGAACGATAATCTTTCCTGGGTGAAGGGCAACCATACCTTCAAGTTTGGCTTGGATCTCCGCCGTTATCGCTTCGATCAGTTCTACTACTTCGACCTGAACGGCGAATATACCTTCGACAACAGCGGGCCGAATGCGATCGTTCCCGGCGATGGCGACCAGTATGCAGAATTCCTGCTCGGGCTGGCGGATGGTTATACCCAGGGCTCCGGTCAGCGCGAGGATGTTCGAACCACTACCATTTATCCGTTCTTCCAGGACAGCTGGAAGGTGAAACCAAATCTCACTTTGAATTACGGATTGCGCTGGGAGTATTCTCCGCCTCCTACCGACATCGCCGGCCACGTGGAAACTTTCCGTCCCGGACAAAACTCCACGGTGTATCCCTGCGGCGTCACAACCAGCGCATCGTACTGGGAGAGTTTGGGCGTTGCGAATCCCAACTGCGCCAACACCGGCTCCGCGCCCACCGGCTTGGTGGTCCCTGGTGATCCCGGAGTTCCCGCTGGACTGACGTCCACTTATTACAAGGCATTTGCTCCGCGCATCGGTTTAGCTTACAGCCCAAGCTTCACCGGTGGACCGCTGGAGAAAATTTTCGGCAGCAACGGCAAGACCAGCATCCGCACCGGATGGGGCCTTTTCTACAATCCCATTGAAGAATTGGTTCTGGCGCAGTTCGGCGCGGAACCGCCCTTCGGCGGCAGTTCTTCGCTTTCCGATGTTTTCCTGAATACGCCCTTTGTGAACCAAGGCGGCTTCTCCGCGCCGAATCCGTTTGGAGGAATTATCACTCCGACCAAAGGCCAGCCGACCGACCTTTCGTTCTTCCGCCCAATCCTTCTCTACGGCGAGTTTCAGCCTCATCTGCGTTCGCAGTACACCAGTCAATACAACCTCACTATTCAACGGCAGCTAACCAACAGCACCATGTTCCAGGTCGGTTACGTGGGCTCGGAAGGCCATCGCCTGCTGGCTTCGCACGATATCAATCCGTCGAATCCGCAGAGCTGTCTCGATATCATTAATATTGCTAATGCGAATGCCGCCAATGTGAACTCTTATGGCCTTCCCGCGACCTGTGGCCCAACTTCTGAAGACGCGCAATGGAGCGTAACCATTCCGACCGGCTATCCCTTCCACCTGCCCAATGGCAAAATCCTGACCGGCACTGGGCAAACCGTAAATCTAGTAGGTCTGCGTCCTTATTCCTCACCGAATTGCAATCCGTTGCTGCCCGCGTTTACGCCTGGCACAGGTTGCCCCGTCGACGGCACGCCCGTCTTCACCGACATCTTCGCCGAAGACACCATCGCCGATTCCACTTACAACGCTCTCGAAATGTTGCTGGAGAAACGCTTCTCCCATGGATTGCAATTCCAGGCAGCCTACACCTTCAGCAAATCGATCGACGACGGGTCCACATTTGAAGAAACACTGAATCCCTTCAACCCTAAAGCTAGCCGTGCGCTTTCGATTTTCAATTCCGCGCAGCGCTTCGTCATCAGCTACGACTGGGAGCTGCCCGTTCCGAAATATTCGGGCTTGAAACAAAAAGTTCTCGACGACTGGGAGGTTTCCGGCATCACTCAGTTTCAGAGCGGCTTTCCCATCCGGCTGAATACCGAAGATGACACCGAACTGATCAACAGCCTCTTTTTCTTGGGCACAGAAGCGCCGAGTCTGGTCGCCCCTTTTCAGAAACTCAATCCGAGAAAGACGTATACCTCTTTGGGTTTGACTACGCCAGGTTACTTTTTCAACCCGAATGATTTCCAGGATCCGCCGCTGGGCCAATTCAACAACGGCACCCAGCGCACCATCTGCTGCGGACCGGGGCTGGATGATTGGGACTTCTCGGTGCATAAAAAGATCTCAATCAGCGAGAACGAATACTTTCAATTCCGCGCCGAGATCTTCAATATTTTCAATCACACCAATTTCTCCAACCCGGATGGCGGTTTCTCGGATGGTCCAACCTCGTTCGGCAGAATTACATCGGCGGGCGATCCGCGCCTGTTGCAGTTTGCTTTGAAATTTTTCTTTTAGCGTAAAGAGTTAAACTAAGGTGCACCCCGGGCGGTTCGCCGCCCGGCATTCTAATGGCCCGCATAACGGTCTTAATAGACTGGTGTCAATAGACCGGTTTAAATAGAGAGACGCGCGGCCTGAGCCATCCCGGAGCAGTTCGATGTATCCCGATCTACAGAAGGAACTCGACACGTTCGAGCGCCGCACGCCCAAATCCCACGAAGCCCACAAAAAAAACCTCAAACGAATTCCGCTCGGCGTGGCCAGCAATTATCGCCACTACGATCCCTGGCCGATTTTCGTCAAGGAAGCCAGCGGCAGCAAGTTCCGCGACCTCGATGGCAACGAATACATCGACTACAACCTCACCTTCGGCGCGCTCATGGCGGGACACTGCCATCCCGCGGTCATGAAGGCCGTCCAGCAGCGGCTTTCCACCGGCACCATGTTCGGGATGCCTCACGATATGGAGTGGGAGCTCGCCGAAGAAATTTGCGATCGCTTTCCGGTCGAGATGGTGCGCTTCGGCAATAGCGGCACGGAGGCGACGATGCACGCCATTCGCCTGGCCCGCGCCGCCACCGGCCGCGACAAAATTATAAAGTTCGAAGGCGCTTACCATGGCCTGCACGACTCCGCGCTGGTCAGCGTGAAACCGCACGCGCCCGACTTCGGCGATATCGATAATCCGATTTCCGTACCCGGCGGCTTGGGCGTGCCGAAGAACGCAATCGAAAATGTGAAGATCGCCACGTTCAACGATCTCGCCACGGTCGAGCGCCGCTTCAGAGAAAATCCCGGCGAAATCGCCGCCATCATTCTCGAACCGATTCTCATGAACGTCGGCCTCTGCATCCCGCAACCGGGATTTCTCGAAGGCCTTCGTTCCCTGGCTACAAAGTACGGTGCTCTGCTGATTTTCGACGAAGTGAAAACCGGCGCCAAACTTGGATGGGGCGGAGCGTCCGAATATTTTGGCGTTAAGCCGGATATGATCTGCCTGGCGAAATCGATCGGCGGGGGCCTACCGTTGGCAGCGTTCGGAGCGAGTACTTCCGTGATGGATTTAATCTCGCAACACAAGGTTTTCCACGGTGGCACGTACAACACGAATCCAGTGTCGATGGCGGCGGGCCTCGCTACGTTCCGCGAGGTCCTGACCCGCGAGAATTATGCTCTCGTCGACAAACTCGGCAAGAAACTTGCCGAGGGCTATCGCAAGACCATTGCGAAAGTTGGCCTGCAAGCCTATATCGCCCAAGCCGGAGCCAACGGCGCTCTGATGTTTTATCCGAAGGAGATTCAAAACTATCGCGACTGGACCACCATCGATATCGACCTCTGGCGGCATTACTGGTTCGCCATGGTCAACCGCGGCGTGATGCCGCAACCCTATTGGTGGGACGAACAGTGGACGATCTCGGTGCAGCACACCGAAGCGGATATCGATAAGCATCTATCTGCCTTCAACGACATCGCCGCATCGCTCGCGAAAGCGCAACAAGAGCGCGAAGCCCCAGTCGCAGTCGCGCACTAAGTTGAATTGCTTATATTGAATTGCTTATGTGGGGACAGCCGCCCTCGGCTGTCCTCGCTGGCAGCAGAAATAATTTTGTTCGTTCCGAACCGGCAGCAGAAAAATCTTTGTCATTCCGAACCGGGCGAAGCCCGGTGAAGAATCTGCTTTCGGCCTCAGAAATAAATTGTCCACCGCCGCCCAACCCGCCCACACCAAGCTCATCCGTGCCCTCGGACGCCGCGACCTCGTCCTCCTTTTCGTCGTCGCCGTCTTCAACCTCAACGTCGTTCCCTCCATCGCCGCCAACGGTGGCGTCACCATCTGGCTCTGGATCATCTCTCTTCTTTTATTCTTCTGGCCGCAAGGCATCGCGGTCATCGAACTCGCCCACCGCTACCCTGGCGAAGGCGGCGTCTATCTCTGGGCCAAAGAAGTCTTCGGCGACTTCCACGGCTTCCTCTCCGGCTGGTGCTACTGGACCAACAACATGCTCTACGTGCCGACCGTGATGCTGTATTTCGTCGGCGTCTCCGTCTACGTGCTCGGCCCCAACCATCTCGCTCTTGCCGACAACAAATTTTTTGCCGCTGCAACTTCGCTGATCCTGCTGGCCCTGCTCACCATGCTGAATATCGCCGGCCTCGGCGTCGGCAAATGGATCAACAACTTTGGCGCCATCGGCACCTTCATCGCAGCCGCCGTATTAATCGGCCTGGGTGTGCTGATCTGGTCGCGCTTCGGCACTACCATCACCGCCGCCGATTTCAAAATCCCGCCCAACCCGCGCTTCGTTCTGAATTCTTTCGGCGTGATCTGCTTCGGATTAGTTGGCCTTGAACTCGCCTCCGTGATGGGCGACGAAATTCAGGATCCCGCGCGCACGCTGCCCGGAGCCGTCGCCTGGGGCGGAATTCTTTCCGGTCTTCTCTACGTCGGCGCGACACTTACACTCCTGATCGCCGTCGGGAAAGACATTAACGTTCTTCAAGGAATCGTGCAGGCGGTCAGCCACATGGCAGCTCGCGTTGGCATCACCTGGATCACCGTCCCCTTCGCCGTCATGCTCAGCCTCTCCATCGCCGGCATCGGCTCGGCGTGGATGGGCGGTTGCGCCCGCATCCCTTTTGTTGCCGGCCTCGATTCCTACATGCCCGCATGGCTCGGCAAAGTGCATCCACGCTATGCCACGCCCTACGCGGCGCTCATCGTGCAAGCCATTGTCTCCGCCGCTCTCGTACTCATGAACTTCCTCGGAGCGGGAGTCCAAGAAACTTTTCAGAAACTCTTATCCCTGGCCGTGGTGCTGCAACTCGTTCCATTCGTTTATATGTTCGCCGCGCTGGTTCGTTTCGCCATTCGAGAGACCGCGCCACAAGGCCAGTACAGCCGCATTACGTTATTTCTTGCGGGCACCAGCGGATTGCTCACCACAGTCCTTGGCATCGCGTTGGTATTTTTCCCCGCTCAACAGATCACATCCATTTGGTCGTACGAACTGTGGATGTTCGGCGGCACTCTCTTCTTCATCGGCCTGGCCGCATTCTTTTTCTTCGTCTACGGCCGCCACAAACTTTCGCGAAAGCTTGGAGAGAATGAAACGTTGGTCGTGCCATTATGAATCGGAAAGGGCACGACTTTAGTCTTGCCACCAGCATAAGAAAATGAAGAGCGGCGTTAGCCGCTGAGGTCAGCAGGAGGTCCCAACAAAATGCCCGGAGGAGTCACCACCGAAGTAAAAACCTACCAGATGTACATCAACGGCGAATGGACCAGCAGCCACTCGCAGAAAACTTTTCCCGTCTACGATCCCTCTACGGAAGAGATAATCGCGCAAGTCCCCGACGCCGATGCGGAAGATGTCAACCGCGCGGTCGCCGCCGCCAAAGCCGCGTTCGAAGACGGTCCCTGGAGCACGAGCACCGCGCAGGAGCGCGGCCGCGTCCTCTTCCGTCTCTGCGAAAAAATCCGCGCCAATCTTGCCGCGCTCGCCGAACTCGAATGCCGAAACACCGGCAAGCCCATCGTCGAAGCCGAATTCGATATCAACGACGCCGCAACTTGCTTCGAATATTACGGCGGCCTCGCTACCAAAGTCGTCGGCTACGTCAACCCCGTTCCCGACAATGCGATGTCGCTCTCACTGAAAGAGCCGGTCGGCGTCGCGGGACAAATCATTCCCTGGAATTATCCGCTGCTGATGGCCGCGTGGAAACTCGCCCCCGCCATCGCCGCCGGATGCACCTGCGTCCTCAAGCCCGCCGAGCAAACCCCGCTCACCGTGCTCGAACTGGCGAATTATTTTGCTGACTGCGGCCTGCCTCCGGGCGTGGTCAACATCGTCACCGGCTTCGGCGAAACCTGCGGCGCTCCGCTGGTGCAGCATCCCGACGTCAATAAAATCGCCTTCACCGGCAGCGCCGCCGTCGGCAAGATCATCGTCAAACAGGCCGCCGACACGGTCAAGCGCGTCACCCTCGAACTCGGCGGCAAGAGTCCGAACATCTTTTTCGCCGACGCCGATTTCGAAGCCGCCATCGACGGCGCGCTCTTCGGCGTCTTCATCAATCAAGGCGAAGTCTGCTCCGCCGGAAGCCGCATCCTCGTACAAAAATCCATCTATAAAAAGTTCGTCGAAGCCATGACCGAGAAAGCCAAAAAAATAAAACTCGGCCCGCCCCTCGATCGCGAAACAAAAATGGGACCGCTGGTCAGCAAAGAACAATACGACCGCGTCAACTCCTACATCGAAATCGGCAAGAAAGAAGCCACGCTCGCTTCCGGCGGCGGACGCCCGGGAAAAATCGGGAGAGGCTTCTACGTTCAGCCCACAATTTTTTCCGATGTCTCGAACTCCGCCCGCATCGCCCGCGAAGAAATCTTCGGCCCCGTCGCCGCTGTCATTCCCTTCGACGACGAAAAAGACGCGCTGAAAATCGCCAACGATTCTCCCTACGGCCTGGCCGCCGCGGTCTGGACCCGCGACATTTTCAAAGCCCTGCGCGCGGTCAAGGCTCTGCGCGCCGGAATCGTCTGGGTGAATCACATGCAACCTACGTACGTCGAAGCCCCCTGGGGCGGCTACAAACAATCCGGCTTCGGCCGCGAACTCGGCCCCTGGGGCATCGAAGAATATCTCGAAACCAAACAGGTCTACATCAATCTGAACGAGCAACCCATCGGCTGGTACTGAAAACAAGTGGCAAGTGGTCAGTGAGTAGTGGTTAGCGAACATGAGGATAATTTGTCAAGGCTGTCATCCTGAGCGAGGATTGATCTTCGCGCCCAAGCGCGAAGATCAGTCACAGTCGAAGGACCCCCGCACTGCTAGCGGTGCCACCGCCGCTTCAGGGAATTCTCGCGAGAAATGAAATGAGCACGATTCGAATCAACACATCGATCCCCGGCCCCAACTCCCGCGCTCTCAGCGCGCGCCGCGCGCAAGCCGTGCCCCGCGGCCTGTCCCACGCCACGCCCATCTACGTCGCCAAGGCCGAAGACGCCTGGCTGGAAGATGTCGACGGCAATCGCTACATCGATTTCGCGGGAGGCATCGGCTGCCTCAACGTCGGCCATCGCCAGGAGTCCGTTGTGAGCGCGGTCCGAGAGCAACTGGAAAAATTCCTCCACACCTGCGTGCAAGTCACGCCCTACGAAAATTACATTCAGCTCGCCGAGCGCATGAACGCCGTCACGCCCGGAGCGTTCCCCAAAAAAACCATCTTCCTCAACTCCGGTGCCGAAGCCGTCGAGAACGCCGTCAAAATCGCCCGCGCTCACACCAAACGCTCCGGCATCATCGCCTTTGAAGACGCCTTCCATGGCCGCACCATGATGACGTTAGCCCTCACCAGCAAGACGCATCCTTACAAAGCCGGATTCGCGCCCTTTCCCGGCGAGGTCTACCGCGTCCCTTACGCCTACTGCTACCGCTGCTCGTACAATCTGAAATATCCTTCGTGCGATCTTTACTGCGCGCGCCATCTCGAAGACACTTTCAAGCGCGTGGTCGCCAATGAAGATGTCGCGGCCGTAATCGCCGAACCCGTCCTCGGCGAAGGTGGATTCGTCGCCCCGCCGCCCGACTACTTCAAAGTTCTAATCGACCTCTGCCACAAATACGGCATCCTCTTTATTGCCGACGAAGTGCAATCCGGCTTCGGCCGCACCGGCAAACTTTTCGCCAGCGAACACTTCGGCATCGAGCCGGATCTTTTAGTCTCCGCCAAATCGCTGGGCGGAGGCCTGCCGTTAGCCGCAGTCACAGGCCGCGCTGAAGTCATGGATGCTCCGGGACCCGGTGGTCTCGGTGGAACCTTCGCCGGAAATCCCTTATCCTGCGCCGCCGCACTTGCGGTTTTAGATTTATTCGAAAAAGAAAACTTACTGGCGCGCGCCAATGAACTCGGAAGCCGCTTCCAGCGCCGCGCTCGCGAATGGCAAAAGCGCTGGCCCATCATCGGCGACGTGCGCGGCCTCGGCGGCATGCAGGCGATCGAGTTAGTCAAGTCGCCGGAAACGAAAACGCCCGCTGCGGAAGAGACAAAACAGATCACGCAATACTGCTACGAGCACGGCCTGATCACGATCACCGCTGGTTCGTACTCGAATGTGATTCGCGTGCTGGTGCCGCTTGTTGCAACCAACGAGCAAATGGACGAAGGCATGGACGTCCTTGAATCGGCGCTGGCTGCGGTGTGCGATAAGAAAGGCGCAGTCGCGCAGCTAGTCTAAAAAATTTTGTCATCCTGAGCGAGGATTGTTGGTCGCGCCTAAGCGCGACCGACAACCGCAGTCGAAGGACCCCTGAAACCTATGTATCATTAATGATGTCGCAGGGAGTTCTCGCAACGCACTCGCCGCAATCGTAGAGGTGAACTTATGACCACCATCGCCGCGCCCCCCACAATCCGACTCACCAACTTCATCAACGGCCGCTGGACCGACTCCCAATCCACAGAAGTCCGCGATGTCGTAAACCCGGCCACCGGCGAGGTTTTAGCCCAAGTCCCGCTCGCCGACGCGCACGAAGTGAATCAAGCTGTCGAAGCCGCCGCCGCCGCTTTCCCTGACTGGCGCCGCACTCCGCCCGAAGACCGCATCCAGCCGCTGTTTAAATTAAAGATGCTCCTCGAAGAGCACATCGATGACATCGCCCGCATCATTACCCAGGAAAACGGCAAGACCTTCACCGAGGCCAAAGCCGAAATGCGCCGCGCCATCGAAAACGTCGAGGTCGCCTGTGGCATCCCTATGATGATGCAAGGCTACAACCTCGAAGACGTCGCTCGCGGCATCGACGAAATGATGATTCGCCAGCCCATCGGGGTCACCGCCGCCATCGTGCCCTTCAACTTCCCCGGCATGATTGCCTTCTGGTACCTGCCCTACGCCATCGCAACCGGCAACACTTTCATCCTCAAGCCGAGCGAGCGGGTGCCGCTCACCATGCGCTACGTCTACGAGTTGCTCGAAAGAACCGGACTCCCCAAAGGCGTAGTGAGCTTGGTCAATGGCGGTAAAGCCGCAGTGGACGCGCTGCTCGATCATCCCAAAGTTCGCGCCATCAGCTTCGTTGGATCGACTCCCGTCGCAAAGTATGTTTACTCGCGCGCCGCCGCCAACGGAAAACGTGCTCAATGCCAGGGCGGCGCAAAAAATCACGTCGTCGTTCTTCCCGACGCGGACATGCCCATGACCACCCAAATCATCAGCGACAGCGCCTTCGGCTGCGCCGGCCAGCGCTGCCTCGCCGTTTCGGTGGCAGTGACGATCGGCGAAGCCCAAAAGACTTTTCGCGACTCCATCGCCGACGCCGCCTCGAAATTAAAAGTCGGCAACGGCCTCGACAAAGATGTGCAGATGGGTCCCGTGATCACTCAGCAGAGCAAAGAGCGCGTCGAATCTCTGATCGCGCTCGGCGAGAAGCAAGGCGCAAAAGTTCTTCTCGACGGCCGCAACTCGAAAATTCCAAAGTACGAATCGGGCAATTTCGTGAACCCGACCATCCTCGACGACGTCCCCGCCACCAGCGATCTCAACGACACCGAAATCTTTGGCCCCGTGCTGAGCCTCGTCCACGCCAATGACATGGACGATGCGCTCGCGTTTCTGGAACGCAGCGCCTATGGCAATCAAGCCTCACTCTTCACCTCGAGCGGCGCTGCCGCGCGCCGCTTCCGCTACGAAGCCCCCGCAGGCAACATTGGCATCAACATCGGAGTCGCCGCGCCCATGGCTTACTTCCCCTTCAGCGGATGGAAAAACAGTTTCTTCGGCGACCTCCACGGCCAGGGCCGCGACGCCATCGAGTTCTACACCGACAAAAAAGTAGTCGTGGAACGCTGGGCCAAAGAGCACTCGCGCAAGTTTTAGAGTTGTAAAAAAATGAAGCTTCTCACCACAGAGTCACAGAGGCACAGAGAAACCGAGAGCGAGAGAGATCCTCGAACGGCGGCTATCATCGGGGCTGCTATCGAGGTTCATCGCTCGATCGGTCCAGGTCTGCTTGAATCCGCTTACGAAGAATGCTTGTGTCACGAACTGCATCTCCGCGGCCTTTCTTTTCAGCGACAGGTCGCGCTACCAGTGTCATACAAGGGTCTGAAGCTGGACTGCGGCTACAAGATTGATCTCATTGTTGAATCAGAAATCGTGGTCGAGTTGAAGTCGATAGAGAAGATTATTCCGGTCCACGAACCCCAACTTCTCACCTACCTCAAAATATCTGGTAAACGAGTCGGCCTGTTAATAAACTTTAATAGCGCGCTCCTAACCCAGGGAATCATCCGAAGCGTTCTATAAGGTTTTCTCAGTGTCTCTGTGACTCTGTGGTGATAGATTTAAGCCCGTTGATAAGAGGACAAGATGACCACTATCGCGAACCCCGCAACCGACAAGCTGACCGGAAAAGAAATCGTCGATCTCTGCAAGAAGCACACGCTTTACGAATGGTCGGCGCAGTCGAAGGTCGATCCGATTCCGGTTGCTTCCGCCAAGGGGATTTATTTTTACACGCCCGAAGGCAAGCGCTTCATCGACTTCAACAGCCAGTTGATGTCGGTCAACATCGGCCACGGCGACCCGCGAGTCATTCAGGCCATCAGCGACCAAGCCGCAACGCTGGCCTACGCCAATCCCTTCATGGCGACGGAAGTGCGCGCGCGCCTCGGCGCCAAGCTCGCCGAAATCACTCCCGGCGACATCGACACCTTCTTCTTCACCAACGGCGGCGCGGAAGCTACGGAGAACGCCATCAAGATTTCCCGCTTCTTCACCGGACGCCAGAAGATCATGGCACGCTATCGTTCGTATCACGGCGCGACCGGGGGGAGCATCACGCTCACCGGCGATCCGCGCAGATGGGCTGCCGAGCCTGGCATTCCGGGGGTGGTGCATGTGCTCGATCCTTATCACGGCATCGAGCGCGGATGGGAATCGGCGGAGACTTCGCTGGCGATGATCGACGAGACCATCCAGCTTGAAGGGCCGCAGACTATCGCCGGGTTCATTCTCGAAACCGTGGTCGGCACGAATGGCATTCTCATTCCTCCGGGTGGCTATCTCGAGGGTGTGCGCAAGATCTGCGACAAGTACGGCATCCTGATGATCGCCGACGAGGTGATGGCGGGCTTTGGACGTACTGGGGAATGGTTTGCCATCGATCACTGGAAAGTGGTTCCCGATCTCATCTGCATGGCGAAGGGGTTGACTTCAAGTTATCTTCCGCTGGGAGCAGTCGGAATGCGTCGTCACATTGCGCAGCACTTTCAGGACAAAGTCTTCTTCGGAGGTTTGACTTACAACAGTCATCCCATGGGATGCGCGGCGGCGCTGGCGACCATTCGCGTGTATGAAGAAGATGGGCTGATCGACAACGCGAAGAAGATGGGCGCGATCCTGAAAGAGTTGGGGGCGGAGATGCAGGCGAAACATCCGTCGGTGGGCGCGGTGCGCTCGATTGGATTGTTCGGCATCTTCGAACTGATTCGCGATCGCAAGACGAAGCAGCCGATGGCGCCGTTCAATGGCACGTCGGAGGAGATGGCTGCGCTGGGAAAGTTCTTCCGGGAGCAGGGGCTTTACACGCTGGTGCGCTGGAACACTTTCTTTACCAATCCTCCGCTGTGCATTAACGAGCAGCAGTTGCGCGAGGCCTTTGCGATTATCGATCGCGGGTTGGAGATTACGGATAAGGCGGTGGGCTAGTTGAGACTCGCTGATCTGGATCAAAATAAAATACAGATCGAGTGTGCTAAATTATCTGGAATCAGTAGTTTGCGGGATTTTGATCTGCGCCGATCTGGCTAAAATATTGAATGTAAATAACTTATCCGCAAAATATTGGGGTAGTGGCACTTAGCTCGTCTTATTTTCCTATTTCTTATTCGTTTGTCAAAGAGGGCGAAAAAGGGTTTGTTTTAGCTCCATAATTCTGTCGCCCCGTAACGGCAACGTGAAAATGTCACTCCATGAGAGGAAGGACATACGCGTTGAGTCAGAAAGAGCTGCAACGAGTGAGCGTGATTTCCAGCTTGGC
>Ga0302319_10001339_pt1 | contig 55015 bp, 50 predicted proteins | sample Bog_T0_2_FD_203319 | JGI IMG/M metagenome (GOLD analysis project Ga0302319, IMG submission 203319) | Peat permafrost microbial communities from Stordalen Mire near Abisko, Sweden - Bog_T0_2 | ecosystem: Environmental > Terrestrial > Soil > Wetlands > Peat | place: Sweden: Abisko, Stordalen Mire...
TACCCACGAGTTCCGATGATTACCCGGTATTGCGATCACCGTCTGAGCATAGCTACGGCCGTTTCTCCCGCATTCGACTATCCAATCGAAGAAAAGAAAATTGTGATCTTCCCGTTTGCCGGTCACAACGCCTCGAATCTTTGTGGCCCAATTTGACGTGGAAAAATCGCACTGCGCCAAAGGAAAATCTCCAGGCAGTACGTCATCGCAGAAGCTGAAGCCATTATTAAGAGCGTAACGCCTAATCCGTCTCTCGCGTTTGCGGCTCAGTAGGATGTTCACGACACTCGAACAGAGCATGAACGCGATCACGACGTAAATGAGTTTTGGCGACATGGCGCTAATGCGAATGCCGCGGCACCACTTCCCGCAAATCGTGATACCCCACCGCAAACTCCAGGCAAGCCCCCGTATCCAACTGCCCCACATGCGCCCGGTACAACTCCTGCCACGGTGAATCGTTCCTCAGCTTCACCTCCGGCAGCGCTTTCCGGCGCGCCTCAATCTCTTCCTCGCTGACCAGCAGATCAACGCGCCGATTCTTCAGATCCACCTTGACCATATCGCCCGTACGCAGAATCGCCAGATTCCCGCCCGCGGCCGATTCCGGCACCGTATGCAGAATCGACGGGCTATCCGACGTCCCGCTTTGCCGCCCATCGCCCATGCACGGCAACATGCGAACCCCGCTCTTCACCAGCGCGCCCGGCGGCGTCATGTTCACCACTTCCGAAGAACCCGGATAGCCCAGCGGCCCCGTGCCGCGCACCACCAGCATGCAGTGTTCATCCACATTCAGCGATGGGTCGTCGATATGCTTACGGTAATTCTCCGGACCATCGAACACGATCACGCGCGATGTGAAGCACTCCTCAGCCCCTGGCGTCGACAGAAAACGCCGCCGGAAATCCTCGCCCACCACCGACATCTTAATCAGCGCCGAAGTGAACAGATTGCCGGAGAGCACCATGAACCCCGCCTGCTTCTTCAGCGGATTCGCATAAGGTCGAATGATCTTCTCGTCGGCAATCCGCACGTCACGGCAATTCTCGCCCACTGTACGGCCATTGGCCGTAACCGCATCCGCATGCAAACGGCCTGCGCGCACCAGTTCGCCCATCACGGCAGGCACGCCGCCCGCGCGATGGAAACCCTGCCCCAGATACTCTCCCGCAGGCTGCACGTTCGCGAGCAGCGGCACATCGTGCCCCACGGTTTCGAAATCCTTCACATCCACAGCGACGCCCATGTGCCGCGCAATGGCCGTAATATGCGGCGCGCAATTCGTCGATCCGCCGATCGCGGAATTCACCACAATCGCGTTTTCGAAAGCCTGCCGCGTGAGAATCTTCTTCGGCGTCAGATCTTCGCGCACCATTTCGACGATGCGGCGTCCGGTCTCATACGCCATGCGTCCGCGCTCGCCATCGGGCGCCGGAATCGCCGCGCAACCCGGCAGCGACATGCCCAGCGCCTCCGCCACCGAGTTCATCGAAAGCGCAGTCCCCATGGTGTTGCAGTGGCCCGGCCCAGGCGAAGAATCGCAGGTGATATCGATCAGTTCGTCATCGGTGATTTTGCCTTCCGCGCGCAGCCTGCGGGCTTCCCACAGCGCCATGCCGGAACCGGCCAGTTTGCCGTGATAGTAACTGTCGATCATCGGGCCGCCGGAGAGCACAATCGACGGCAGGTTCATCGTCGCCGCGGCCATCAGGCTCGCCGGCGTTGTCTTGTCGCAGGCAGTGGTCAGCACCACGCCGTCGAACGGATAACCGCTGAGAATTTCCACCAGCCCCAGATACGCCAGATTACGATCCAGCGCGGCGGTCGGACGACGGCAACTCTCCTGCATGGGATGCAGCGGAAATTCGATCGCCACACCGCCCGCATCGCGAATCCCGTCCTTCACACGCGCGGCGAGCGACAGATGGATGCGGTTGCACGGCGTGAGTTCGCTGCCCGATTGCGAAATGCCGACGATCGGGCGGCCGGATTGCAGTTCCTTACGGGTGAGTCCCCAGACCATGTAACGGTCGATGTAGATGGCCGTCTCGCCGGGTTCGGCGGGGTCGTTGAACCAGATTTCACTGCGAAGCTTTAGTTTGTGGCCGGGATTATCGCTGTTCACGTTGAGTGAGATCCTCCGGATCTCATGGTTCCATGAGATCCTCACGATCTACTTTACAGCGCGAGTGAAAACGACGGGGTTGGGTGAAACCCAGTGCGCCGGTTTGCGGCCAGAAACCACCTCCGGATGGTATCCTCCGCGCCGCAAAACCGGTCTTCTGTTCACTGGAACCACTATCAAGAGAGTGCGGTACCGCTCCAGGATAAAGGTGGATGGCCGGAGGATAGGTCGTCTGGCCATCCGGAGAAGGATTCTTTACTATCTAAATCCTTCATGTTCAGATCGTAGCCGTTCCTGAAACTTTTGGGAAGGCCATAAGTACCAGAACCGTATCCCCCGGTGGGGATATTGTAGTCGGCCATCCGGGAACACCGGCTTCCTATACTGAGGTTATGCCCTTCCAACTGGCCGTTTCTTACAGTCCGCAGGGCGATCAGAAGGCGGCCATCGCCGAACTTTCCCGCGGCCTCGACGATGGCGAGAAGCATCAGGTCCTGCTCGGCGTCACCGGCTCCGGCAAGACCTTCACCATGGCCAAAATCATCGAGCAACTGGACCGTCCGGCGCTCGTGCTGGCCCATAACAAGACCCTGGCCGCGCAACTTTATCACGAATTCAAAACTTTCTTCCCCTCGAACGCCGTCGAGTATTTCGTCAGCTATTACGATTACTACCAGCCCGAAGCCTTCATCCCTTCGAGCGGCGTTTACATCGAGAAAGAAGCCACCGTCAACGAAGAGCTCGACCGCCTGCGCCTCTCCGCCACGCGCTCTCTGTTCGAGCGGCGCGATGTCATCATCGTCGCCAGCGTCAGCTGCATCTATGGCATCGGTTCGCCGGAAGCTTACTACGGCATGCTGCTGATCCTCGAAAAAGGCCAGCGCATTACGCGCAAAGAGATTCTCTCGAAGCTGGTTGAAATACTCTACGATCGCAACGATCTCGATTTCCACCGCGGCACCTTTCGCGTGCGCGGCGACGTCATCGAGGTCTATCCCACATACGAAGAATCGGCTTTTCGCATCGAAATGTTCGGCGACGAAGTGGAATCGCTCTCGCGCATCGATCCGCTGCTCGGCACAGTCCTGCAGACCTTCGACCGGCTTCCGATCTATCCGAAAACCCACTACGTGATGTCGCGGCTCACCAAAGAAGCCGCCATCGAATCCATTAAAGCGGAGCTGGAATCGTGGCGTCCGCAACTGGAAAAGCAGGGCAAACTGGTCGAAGCGCAGCGCCTGCACCAGCGCACCATGTTCGATCTCGAAATGATCAAAGAGATCGGCTATTGCCACGGCATCGAAAACTACTCCCGGCATTTTTCCGGCCGTCTGCCCGGCGAAGCGCCGCCCACGCTGCTCGATTACCTGCCGCAGGATTCGCTCATGTTTCTCGATGAGAGCCATCAGACCATCCCGCAGCTGAATGGCATGTATCATGGCGATCGCTCGCGCAAAGAGGTGCTGGTCGCCCACGGCTTTCGCATGCCCAGCGCTCTCGATAATCGCCCGCTCACGTTTGAAGAGTTCGAACATCGCGTCAATCAGGTGGTCTACGTTTCCGCCACGCCAGGTCCGTACGAGCTGACGAAATCGGGCGGCGTCATCGTCGAACAGATCATTCGCCCCACCGGCCTGCTCGATCCGGAAGTGGAAATACGGCCCATCCGCGGCCAGGTGGACGACCTGCTGCATGAGATTCGCCTGCGCACCGCGAACAACCAGCGAGTGCTGGTCACCACGCTGACCAAGCGCATGGCCGAAGACCTTTCCGAGTACTATGCGGAGGCCGGCGTCAAGTGCAACTATCTGCATTCGGAAGTGAGCACGCTCGATCGAATTAAAATACTGCGCGATCTGCGACGCGGCGAGCACGATGTCCTGATCGGCATCAACCTGCTGCGCGAAGGTCTCGACCTGCCGGAAGTGTCGCTCGTGGCCATTCTCGATGCCGATAAAGAGGGCTTTCTGCGCTCCACAGGCTCGCTTATTCAGACCATGGGACGCGCCGCGCGGCATCTGGAAGGCCGCGCCATTCTCTACGCCGACGTCATGACGGATTCGATGAAGCGCGCCATCGATGAAACCAACCGCCGCCGCATCGTGCAGGTTCGCTACAACATAGAGAACAATATTACTCCGCAATCGATCATCAAGCCGATCGATATGATGCTCGTCGCCATTGCCGAAGGCGATTACGTGACCGTACCGGCCGAGACGGAATCCGACGGCGACCTGCCGCCCGCCGAGCGCGAAAAACTCATGGAAGATCTGGAGCGGGCGATGCGCGAGGCCGCGCGGAAATTCGAATTTGAAATGGCCGCACAGCTTCGCGATAGAATCAAGCAACTCAGGATCAAAGATGTCGCGGGCATCGGCATTCCAGGCTGAATACGGAGTAATTGGGGCCGGCGCTCTGAGTAAGAGCCTCATAGGCCAGCTGCCGCGCAAGTCGCGGCAGATAGGCCCCGTCGCGGGTGTGTCGTTCCGCGTTGCCAGCCGCATGACGAATTCCCTGCGCGCCGGGCACGCCGCCCGCAGCGCCGACGAGCTCGACGGCCTTCCCGTCATCCTGTTCCACGCGGCCGCCCCTCAGGTGCGAATCGTCGCGGCACTTCTCGAAGATGCGCAAATCGACTGGAAGAACAAATCGCTGATCTTCTGCGACTGCGAAGTCCCCGTCGCGCTGGTGAATCGTTTTCGCGCGCTGGGCGCCAGCACCGCCGTGGCCCGCCAGTTCGGCGTTCCCGGCATCATCATGGTGGAAGGCGCGGCGCCCGCTCTGGCGTGCGCCCATCGCATCGCGTGCGAACTGCGGCTTCGCGCCGTCGAAATTACCCCGGGCTCGGGTGATGCCTTCGCCGCCGCCCTGACTCTGGCAACTTCCGCCCTGACGCCGCTGGTTCATCGCGCGGCCGGTTTGATGAGGACATGCGGCCTGCGCGACAAAGAGGCCGTCAACATGGCGACGCTGCTCTTCGAAAAAACAGTGCATGACTATGGCCACTCCGGCCGGCAAAGCTGGTCGTGGCACGTGCGGGAACCGGAAACGGAACAGATTGAGGCGGAGATAGCCGCCTCCGGCGAACCGTTTCGCAGTCTGTTCCGTCACCTGATCCTTCTCGGTTTCGACGATTTTGAAAAGCACCCCGAGGTGGCGGGCGCATTACGGAAGACGGGGCCATGAACGCATCCCAGTTCTTATCGGCGCTGCAACTGGGGCTGGTTGCCCTTAGCTCGCTGTTTTTTCTGGTCGATCCCATCGCGACCATTCCGGTTTTTCTGTTCATGACATCGAACGCCGATGCGAGTGAACGCTCGCGCATGGCGAGAGTCGCCGCGCTGACGTGCTTCTTCGTGCTGGCCGGCTTCTCCCTGGTGGGCACCCTGTTGTTCCGCCTGCTGGGCATCACGCTTCCGGCGTTCCAGACTGCTGGCGGCATTATTCTGCTGCTTGTGGGCCTCGATATGGTGCAGGCGCGAAGATCCGGCACCAAAGAAGCGCCGGGCGAAGCGGAAGAAGCGGTTGTGAAAAGCGACGCCGGCATCGTTCCGCTCGGTATGCCGATGCTGGCCGGCCCTGGGGCTATTTCCAATGTGGTGGTCCTCACCGGCCAGGCCTTCCACTGGTGGGAGACGGTGACGGTTTATCTGGCGATCGCCTTGACCGCGCTCTCCTGCTATTTCTTTCTGGCCGGCGCCGATCGCGTGCGCAGGCACATGAGCGAAACCGGCATCCACATCCTGACGCGCATCATGGGCATGCTGATCACGGCGCTGGCCGTGCAGTTTATTGCGACGGGTGTGAAGGCGCTTGGCCTGCTGCCGATTGCGAAATGAGAGATTTCTCAGCCAGCCAGAGGGTTGCGCGAGCGAAGTCCCGCGAACCGGGCGATAGCGGCGAGATGCGCGTCCGACGTCAGGTTACCCCCGGTTCCCAGAGGTTCCAGCAAATCGGGCATGCTGGGGACCTGGATGAAGGACGGTGACGGCTGGTTGCTCCAGCCCCTTGTCCACAATGTTAATGACTTGCGCCACCGACAGCGGGTGCCGCAACGGTGCCTGCCTCGTGGTGATGGGAAGGAACGGGGGCAGCATGTTCATCCTCCATTGCGTCGGCCATGGCTAATGCCTTGTCCCGCTGAAACTCCTCGCTTGCGCCGAGGTCGCAGGTCTTCTGTACAAAACGCCGGGAGCGCGCAGACCGCGCCGGTGCGAGGCCCTTGCGCACGGCGTCATTGAGCGCCGCTTTGAACGAAACCCCGCGTTCCCGAATCGCACTTCTCAGGAGTCGTTCCGTCTCCGCGTGCAGTGTGACGGTGGTCCGCACGCAATCATCGCAGCAGCAGATTTGCTGTCATGTTGCCTTGAGCGGACCGGTCCTCAGTCAAGGCGATGCGTTCGCCTTCTGCTCTCGACGCCGATGCGGTACCGGTGCTCCCATTCGGATGGATATCCCGATACGTCGCCCACTCCATAAAAAAGCCCGGCGCGGTACAAAACCGGGCCGGGCTTTTCGATGCTGCAGCGCACCTGACGGACGTCAACTGACGTGTTGAAGCCTGTACTCGCTCACAATCTGCTCCATCTGGTCTTTCAGCTGAAGCTTGAGTTTTTTCAGACGATGCTCCTCGATCTCCTCGGCAGCCGTCAGTACCGGCTTGCTCTCCAGTTCTGCCACGAGAACGTCGTACTCGTGATGCTGGTTCATGAGGTTGCGAAAGGTTTCATTCGTCTGCATCAGATGCGCTTTGAGTTCTTCCTGAATCGCCTTGTCCATCCTGGCATCTCTCCTTAAGTGGAGTTGCCGCGCCGAGCCCCTGTTTGTTTACCGGACCCGGTGGGTAGCTTCACTTCATATTTGAAGTGCGGCGGAACATTCCACCGTCTAACAGGACTTTATCACGCTCTCTTTTGCATGACAATAGCGTTTACACTTCCCTGCCGATAATAGCCCTTCCGGACGCCGTTCCGCACCCACCCGTGGTGCTCATATAGCGCAATCGCGGGCAGGTTTGGCTCAGCCACTTCGAGGAACAACTGGCCGCTGGCCTCGCGTTCCAAAGCGGTCAGCAGCGCCGAAGCCACCCCGCGCCGGCGACTGGCCGGATCCACCGCCAGGTTCAGCAGTTCGGCCTCATCGGGTCCGGCCTGCCGCCACGCGCAGAACCCCGCGGCAACCGGACCGTGCTCAGCCGGCAGCCCGTCGATCAACAGCGCCAGCAGCATCCGAAAGTTCGAATAATCGCCCACCGGCCACTGCGCAGCTTCGGGCGCGGCCAGTTGGATGCGGGCGATCGCCGGGTAGTCGCGCTCCGTGGCTGTTCGCACCTCAACGGCGAATGTTGACGTCGGCAAGTACCATGGTAGCTGGATATGAGTCGCTTTCGTAACGCGGGTGTAGTCGGATTAGCCGCCGCATTTCTGTCGCTGGCAGCAGCGACGTCCACCGCCGATCTCGCGCACCGGAAGTTTGCCCGCATCGAAACCGGCAAGCTCGCGGCCGGCACGCGCGTCGATCTCTCCGTCGCCGAACTCTCCGCCTGGGCCTCCGACGAAGCGCGCCTCTACGCGCCCGGCGCCGTGCGCAATATCCATCTGCGACTGAGCGACGGCGCCGCCACCGGGTCTATGCTCGTGGATTTCCTGAAACTCCACCAGGCCGCCACCGGTGAAGCGCCAGGCTGGCTCATGAAAAACCTCTTCGCGGGCGAGCGGCAGGTCACCGTGACCGGGAGATTCGAATCCCGCAACCGTCGCGCCCGCGTGGACGTGGACCGCGTAGAAGTGTCGGGCGTGCCGATTGAGGGCGCAACCCTGACTTTTCTGATAGACAATTTTCTCCGCCCGACGTTTCCGGACGTGAAGGTCGATGAGTGGTTCCCTCTGGGCTTTCACATGGACCGGTTTACGGTTTCACCCGTCGGCGTTTCCGTTTACATCACCAGGTAGCAGCCCAGTGTCCTGGCCACCATTAGTCGGGCGCGCCGATCAGCACGAACGGGGCCCAAAAATGAGGGTTCGACCAGGCATGGGAATCGAGTAATACCTGTTGAGCCGCTTGCAGGGCGCGCGCTTTCGTGATGGCGGATCCGGTGGCGCCGCCGAATGCCCAGGTCTTGTAGAAATTCTGCATCAGGACGGATGTGCCTGTATCGGGAACGCTCCATTGCGCGACCAGACTGGCCGGCGCGCCCGCGACGAACAGTGCCCAGGTGAAGCCTACAGGGCCTTCGCCCGCGTAAAGAGCGCCGCGCGCGGTGTTGCAGGCGGAGAGTACAACCAATTGCGCGCTGAGATCCTGTTCGAGTATCTCGCGCGCTTCGAGGATGCCGTCTTCGTTCCGGTCGCCGGTCTGCGCGAGCACGATGCCCGAATACATGGAATTATTTTCATCGTAGAAGGCGTGGGCGGCCAGATGGACGACGCTGAATTTGCCCCATTCGTTTTTTACAAACGCCTCGGTTGCGCCGGCGCCGGTCCGGATGGTGCTGTGGACGCCGAGACGGGTGGCGATATCGCCGATGGCGTTCACTTCGCGCGCGGCGCCAGGCAGGCTGAAGAAAGTTCCCGTGAGTGGAATTGTCAGCCTGCCCGCCTGACCGAGGGAAGGGTTTCCGACGAGCAGGATGGAAGCGGCGGGCGCGGCAGCCTGACGTTTCCGGTTCAGTTGCTCCATCGCGCTCAGTGCCGTGAGCGAAGGCGCGTAGAAGATGGCCTGCGTGCGCGCCAGAAAACGTCCGGAGCGATCGCGTAGTGCGGCGAAAGGGACCTCCCAGAGAACGTCGTCCGGGACGATGCCCAGCGTCGCGACTCCGGAGAGCGCCGCTTCGGCGGGAGCGAGCAGGAGATCGTACAAGGTCCTGGCTTCGGGGAAATCGCCGGCCTGTTTATCCAGTTTTTCGCGGAAGTTTTTCGCCAGCACGATCAGGCGGCTGCGCTTCACGCGCAGAGGAAAAACAGACAGCTTCGGCGGCTCGCCGGGCGACGGACGGCGGATCACGAAAACGGCTGACGATTGTTCGCCGATGGAGTACTCGATCAGCGCCGTTGCACTGTCGGTGAGCAGGGCTCCCAGGGACTGGACCGATATCGGTTTGGCCACGGCCTGTGCGGCTTCCGGAGACGTGTGCCGCGAATGAAGCGCGCGGCGCAGATCGTCTTCTTCCCGTTTGGCGCGCAGCAGAAGTTCGTAGACTTCGGGCGATGGCGTTTTGCGCAGGGTGTCTCCGAGGGCAACGGCCTTCAAATCCAGCGCCTCCAGTTGCTGTTTTTCGGCGGCGGTCAGGCCCTTGTCGGTTACCTTCTCGCCTTCGAGCAGGTCGAGCAGTGCGCGGGCTTTCGCGCTTTCGGCGGTTTCGAGCGCGTCTTCGTTTTTGCCCATGGCGAGGAAGGCGGCCAGGCGACAGCGATAAGGCTCGGCGTTTCTATCGGCATAGCCGAGCTTCAGCATGGGGTCCGTGGTGGCGGATCTGACCCGATCCACTTCGCCTATGGCGAGCTGGCATTCGTTTGCGGCCTCCGGCCAGTCCTTTATTGCGAGATCGAGCGAACCAAGGCCGGCATGGGCGGCGACGGTTACTTCGGGCGCGGCGGCGGCGGTGGCCAGTTTGAGGGCCATCTGATAGGCCTCTCGCGCATCATCGGTGTGCGCCTGCGCCTGCAGCGCCTGTGCGGATATGACGGAAGACGCGGCTTCCAGTACCGGACGGCCGATCTGGTGCGCAATTTGTATGGCGTCGCGTGATTTCGCGGCGGATTTCTGCGCTTTGCCCTGCCGCAGGTAAATATCAGCGAGGCCGGTGAGCGCGTCGGCCTCGCCGGCCCGGTCGCCGACAGCCTGCGCGGTCCGCAGGCTCGACAGGTAACTCGTTTCAGAAGCCGCATAGTTGCCACGTGCCTTTTGCACAGTAGCGATATAGCGGTCGGCGGTAATCAGCTCCATAGACATGCGCTCGGACGCAAAAAGGCGGCGGGCGTTCGCGAGCAGGCGGATTGCGTCGTTCCAGCGGCCAGTCGCGATGTGCAGAGGCGCCAGTTCCAGATAATCCTGTGCTTCACCGGCGCGGTCTCCCTTGTCGGTTTTCAGCGCCTGATTCAGGGACTCCAAAGCGTTTTCAAAACGTCCCCTGAGGATGTCGAGATCGCCCATATTGGTAAGGGCGTCGGACTGCACGTGCTTCGAGCCTGCACTGGTCGCAACCTTGAAAGCGGCCTGATACCGGTCGAGAGCTTCGGCGTAGTGTCCCGTCTCCATGAGGACGTTGCCGATGTTCAGCAGAGCGTTCGCTTCGCCCTCGTGGTCTGTATCGGGCCTTATCAGATTCAGCTCTTCGTGGAACATCGTCATCGCCTCTTCGGCGCGGGCTGTCGCTTCATAAACAACGCCCATGTTGCCGAGCGACATCGCCTCGTCGTTCGGGTTCCTGAGATCGCGGTGAATAGCGAGACATTCCCGATAGATCCGCAGAGCCTCGCTGAATTCGCCTCTGGCCCCGTGCACGTTCGCGATATTGTTCAGGGAGTATGCGATTTTGACGCGATCGTCGAGTTCGCGCGCGATCCGGAGCGAATCTTCGCCATACCTGATTGCGTTGTCGAGATGTCCGGTGAAGCGATAATACTCGCCCAGGTGGCGCAGCGTGGTGGATTCTATGTCGCGGTCGACGCCTCTGGCGAAGCGAAGACCGGTCTCGAACTCCTGCCGCGCCTCGGAATAGTGGCCGAGAGATACTTCGACACTGCCGGTCTCGCTGTGTCCGGCGGCCTGTCCACGGGGGTCGTACGCGCTCTGAAAAATGCGCGTTGCACGCTGGTAGAGCGACAGGGCAACCGGATAATCGCCCATATCGTAGCAATTCGCCGCTTCCTGCCAGTAAGCCCATGCGAGCGCCGATGGGTTCTTCAGGGCGGTGGCGGCTTCAAGAGCAATCTCGTGGAGCGCCAGGGGCTTCTTGCAATCGTCTTCCTTCGAATTGGCGCGCGCCGCCTCAGACAGCAGGCGCGGCAGTTCGGGCGTCAGCAGATCTTTTCGCGCGGCGATCAGACTTGCGCGCTCACGCGGGGAGGCAGTTTTGAGCAACTGGTCGGCGAGTTCCTGCTCGGCCGGAGCGAAGCGTTGGATTGTCCAGGCGCCGTCGCGCCGCTTCCAATCGAAGAGCCAGCCATTGTCGCCAAAGATTTCGTCTGCGCGGGATGTTTTCAAATCCAGGGCGGAGATCACGGTGGCAATCAGGCTGTGGGCTTCGTCGCCATTCATGGTGGTTCGCGGGAGCGCGGTTCTGGACAGCGCGATACGATCCGACGCGAATGCGCGGCGCAGACTCTCGCGAGACGAAATGAAATCCGGTGAAGATGGATCCATCAGGGCCGTTGCGCGGGACAGGTCCTTCTGCACCAGAGCGTCGAAGAACCGATTGATCAACCGGGCGATTTCGCTTTCATTGGCGGCGCCCTGGGAATGTATCCCGCCGGGCAACAGAAAAAACAGAAAGCAGGCTGGAATCCAGCGGCTGGTCATAGATAACTCACTTTCTCCCCTGGCCTGGTGTCTTCCTGGCGAAGCGTAGCTTGTCGAGCGCGGCAAGCATCGCAGGCGGTTGCGTTGCGCGTGGGTTTAGTTCGGCGAGACGGTGCAGTTGTTCGTCCGCATCCCGATACATCCCGTAGGTCTCATACATGGCGGCCAGCGCAAAGGGAGATTGGGCGAATTCCGTGCGGAGCGCCGAAACGGCGGTAAGCGTACCGGCATCCGGAACGGCGAATGTCTCCCAATCCGAGTAGTGCTCTTCGCCGCCAGACGTGATGGCCTCCACCTGCCAGGAATAAACCTCGCCGGGATGGAGACTGGCGGCAGGTCTCCACCCGACGGCGTTTCCCAGCTTCATTTCAGCCACCACAGTATCCGCGCCATTCTTCACACGAATCGTATAAGATTCGGCGCCGGCCACCGGTGTCCATGCGAATTCCGGTTGCGTTGTTTTCACGGCCGTGGCACAGGGCTGCAGCGGTATCGGCTCGCGGGCGGAGGAGGCGTTGCCGCACTGTTCGGCGCCGCGCGGCGGTTCTGCAGCGTGCATACGTTCCATGGCCAGCACGATGTTGGGCGGCTGAGTGACTTGCCGGGCCACGAGCAGTTGCCGGAATTGTTCGCGCCACTCGGACGTGAGCGAAAGCGAGGGTTCGGACACGTCGCCCGCCGGGGAAAAAGTCAGAGTTCCGTTTCCGTCGCGGAGTGTGGTCCCGGTATTGTTGTTTACCGGCCTGACCGCAACTATTGGCGGGAGCGCTTTCTTCAGGCCGGAGAACGCCAGATACGCCACGAGCAGGAGAGCCGCGGCAACGGGCAAAACGATCCACGGGCGCAGCCACCAGCGAGTCAGTTCCGCATGCGGCAGCGGATCATCGGCAAACGGGTCGACAGGCGGGGGCATTGGCGCACCGGCGGCCACGTGGACGCCGCGCGCACGGTGCACGCAACGGTCGCAACCGCCCAGATGAGCTTCCAGGTGCGCCGCTTCATCGGGCTCCATCTCTCCGAGAAAGTACCGATACATTTCGCGCGAACTGAAGTGCTGGTTGTTTGCAGGGCGGCTCATTCGCCGTATCCTCCTTTGCGAAGGCCGTCTTTGCGAAGGCCATGTCTGAAGGCGAACAGGGGCGTCACGTCGGGATTCTCAAAATCCCTCATGACCGCGTTCCAGACTATGTCACGGCTTCGCGCAAGCGAGTCAGTCAGATCGGATGCGCCGGTCACCGCGGACAGATTCCTCTTTTCGGAGCTGCAGCGTAAACGAAGACTGCGAAACCATTTGGTGGCCTCTTCGAGCGGACAGAACCAGTGCCAGGCGAAGCGGCGCTCCACCGCGGCCTCAAGCGCCGCCAGCGGCTGATTGCGGAACTCGCGGGCCATATCGGGCAGGCGCGCGCCGGGACTGATGGACACCAGAAAAGCCAGCAGTTCATGAGGCGCGAATTCATGGTGGAACAGGATGAGGCCGGTGCCTTCGCGGGCCTGATGCCAGGCCTCACGGCACAAACTGCGTGCGACTTTGAAGCTCCAGTCGCCGACCACGTTGCGAGGTCCGAAGAAGGCGCTGAGCCTCACGTTCGCGGCGGTTGCGGGAACGGCGAACGACTGCGGACGGCCATTCCGCAGCGGCAGAGAGGCCCAGGCGCGCGCGGCGAGTTCGCCGAGAGTGAGTTCACCCAGTTCCGCCACAATACTGCCGGCGTCGTATCCGAGCGAAGTTGCGAAGACCTGGGACAGGCGCTCATGGAGCTTCATCTCCCGGCCGGGCTGTGGTTCCGTGCGGATCCAGAGATCGACTTTGCGAACCGGATCCCAGATGTCCTGAAGCCTTCGGTCCGCAAACTCCTGGGTGGTGGATTCCTGCAGTGCGGCAATCAGCGATTGCGCCCCTTCTTCTTCCGCCATTTCGTTTGTCAGGATCCGGATCATGCTTCGCGCGAGCGCGCCGGAGGTCAGCGTTGCGAATTCAGCCACAATGCCGGCGGGTCTGCGGCCCGCATAACGATGCCAGGCGAAGACGGAAAGTTCGTAGGGTTTCGCGCGGCGCAGGCCGCGTCTGGTCATCAGCAATTCGCGCAGTTTCGGGGCTGTGTTCGGATCGAGCAGACCTGCGCCGACCGCAGCCTGCCGGGAGGCGACATCGCCTTTGAGCGGTACGGAGCGCCTGCGGACTCTGAGAATATCGAGGAAGGAACGCCAGGCGACCTTGTAAAAATAAGGCCCTGTGGTGCGTTCCCGCAGCATTTTGCGCGCGCGCTCCGCGATGAGCTCAGCGTGATCCGGATCGCGCGCGAGCATTTTGGCAATGCCGTCAATGCGGAGATCGACCTCTGCGAGATCTTCGACGAAAGCGCCGCCTGCGTCGCGGTAGTGTTCGGAGGCGGAGTGCCGTACCAGGTTGAAAAGCCAGCCGCCCAAAGACCGGGTGGCGAAGCGCTCAAAGGTGTGCTGCGCCACCTCAGGCCGTTCCGCCGCAGGTACGCGCGAGCGTGTCATTTGATCGCCGATGTTGGCCGCCAGATGATCCATTGGGTGCGCCGGATGTAAAAACGGTTCAATCAACCTTAGCTCAAAAAAGGCCGACGAACAAGAACGCGACGTCGATTTCGGCTGGGCTTCGTTTGTTTAACGCGGGCGGAAAAAACCTTGAAATGAATTCCGCGCCTGCGCCATATTCCGTTTCGGGCAGGCACGCTGCCGGATTGGTGACAGCGATTTCTTAACTCAGGGGGCAAGGGGGCTTTTCAATGTTGAATCGACGCGTACTCAAGACACTCGCGCTGCTGGCAGGCGCATCCATTTACTCGGCTGTCGCGTGGGCGGCAGGCGCGGAAGTCTCCGGCTACGGCGGCGGCAGCTGGAGCAACGGAGGCGATCTCACAACCATCAGCGGTCTCAAGGGCGGGTCCAGCGGGGCCTTCGGGGGCGCTGCGGGAGTGAAACTGGGCACGGCCCATGTGCTTGCCGAATTCGGCTACGCGACGGTGGCGTCGGGGAGCAACAGCGGCATCGGAGTGACTCAGCGCACTGTCGACTTCGGAGCCGCGTTCGATTATGGCTTCGGGTCTTCCGAGAAAGTCACGCCCTATGTCGCCGCCGATCTTGGCATTGCCCATGGCTCCGCGACCTTCAGCGCCGCCGGTGCGTCGGCGAACACCGGCGATGGCAACCAGCTCTATGCGGGCGTGGGTGGCGGGCTCCGCTTCTTCGTGGGGCACTCGTGGGGCCTCAAGCCGGAAGTGATGTTCCGTCGCTACCGCTCGGATGGCATCAACACGATCACATACGGGCTCGGCGTGTTTTACGATTTCGGGAAATAGATGGGTGGATGGGTGGGAGAGGGTAATCCGGTGATAGGAACCGATTTTGTCAGGCTGGTGGGTACGCTGGCAGTAGTTTTGTTGGCGTTGCCGGTATGTGCCGTGGATAAGTATCCCGATTACCCGGTACCCACGGCGGCGAGCTGCAGTGTCAAAGCCGAGAGAGCAGGTCTAACCGTTGGCGTTCTGCCGCTTGAAAATCTTCAGGAACAGAAGACCTACTTCAGGGCTGAACTGACACCGAAAGGGTTCATTCCGGTTTTTCTCGTAATTGAAAACGGTTCGGCCGCGGACAGCTTCCTGTTCGACAAGACGAACATCGGCTATGCGGGAGTTTCGGGCAATGCCACGCCGAACGGAGCATCGAGAGCCGGCGAAAAAATGGCGATGGTGGGGCTGGGCGGCCTGATCGCGATGAAGCTGATCGCCAACGCCACAGAGGTGCAGGAGAACATTCTGAAGAAGGAAGTGCAAAGCAGGACCCTCTCGCCGGGCGCGTCCACGCATGGCTTTCTGTATATCCCGGTGCCAAAGAAGGGCGCCCGGGACACCATTCATCTGCAGGTGCCGATTACGAAGGCAGGCACCAGCGAGACGTTCGTTCTGAATTTACTTTTCTGAGGAGAGGCCTATGACGCTGCCAAATCGCCGTTCCCCGTTTATCGCCGTGATGCTGTGCTTGCTGGTCCTGCCGGCGTCACGGCTGAAGGCTCAGGACACAGGCGCCGCGCCGCGCGCGGATACGAAACTGCTGCTGAAAGCCGCGCTCGTTTTGAGTCCGGAATTCTGCGCGACGAAGACGAAGAAGGGAACCTGGGGGATCAATCAGGAAACGTTCGAAATCGGTAAGGCCGCCTGCGTGGAGCTTGAACCGGCCTTAAGAGACGCTTTTTCGAACGTCGTCAGCATGAAGGAAGCGCCGGCGCCGGAAAGCGACGCTCAGGTGGTTCTGACACCGAGATTCGTCGATATCGGCGCGACACAAAAAATGGGCGCGTTTTCCGACCGCGAACTGGTAGTGCTTGTGGAGTGGACGGTGAGGGACAAGGCGGGCAAGACGGTCTGGATCGAGACGGTGCAGGGATCCGCGAAGCACCACATGGGCAATTCCTTTACGCACGGCAAGAACCTGAAGCTGATCGTCGCAGATTCGGTGAAGGATATGGCTACGCAATCGGCGAGCAAAATGGCGGCCTCGCAGGAACTGCGGAAAGTCACCGCGGTGAAATCCACAATCGAAAAGAACTAGTCACATGACACGGACGGTTTCAGTCGCATGGATCGTGCCGCTCTCCTTTTCGCTTCTGGCGCAATTGAGCCCGCCCGATCACATACTGCAGGACGGGACTCCGGTGAAGCTTCGATTGAGCAAAGCACTGAGTTCGGCCGACGCGAAAGCGGGTCAGGAAATCACTTTCGAGGTTGTCGACGATATCGACGTGGATGGTGTCACCGTTCTGCACAGAGGTTCGCCCGCGGTCGGCGTTGTGACAGAAGCGGAGGCGAAGAAGCGCATGGGCCGCGCGGGTAAGCTGAACTTCAGTCTGACATTTGTCAAGCTGGCGGACGAAGAGAAGGCTTCTCTTCGCGCGGTCAACGATGCGGGTGGAGATTCGCACGTGGCTGGCATGGCGGCGCTCATGGCTGCAGGAGTTCCCATGGCGGCCGCGCCATTCCTGCTGCTGCTGAAAGGCGGCGACACCAACATTCCGAAGGGCACGCAAATCACGGCTTTTGTGAATGGCGATATGCATCTGGACCTGGTGAAATTCGCCGCCCTGGCGGATAAGCCCGCACAACCCCCGGCGACAGATCGGCCACATTAATATCCGGCCGGAATAAACGTGCACCCGCCATGCGGCGAACGGGTTTGAGCCGTGGCCACGGCGGCGCAGGATTATGCAAGGGGGATCTGTCGGCTGGACTAGTCTTCGTCTGCCTCAACGGCGACTGGTTCGAGATCTTCGGCTTCGAAGATCTGCTTGCAATCGAGGCATTCCATATAGTCCACACCGTCGCGGCGGGCGATAATTACGGTTCTGTTGTGCTCGCAGGGTGTCTGCATACAAAAAGGCCTGAGATACGAATTATTTTAACCCGTCACGGCCAAGTGTCAAGGGGGGAAGCGGTTATTCGGTGGCCACTGAGCTAAAATTCACTAAAGATGCCCTTCCCAATACAGCGGCCCCGCCGCCTGCGATCGAGCGAACCGATGCGCCGGCTGGTGCGGGAAACCCGGCTCGACCCGGCAAATTTCATTCTGCCGCTGTTTATCGTGCCCGGCGAAGGGGTGCGGAATCCCATCAGTTCGATGCCGCCGCAATGCCAGCTCTCGATCGATCTGGCGGTGGAAGAGTGCCGGGAAATTCACGGGTTGGGGATCAGCGGCGTTATATTGTTCGGGCTGCCGGAATCGAAGGACGAAGAAGGGTCGGGCGCATACGACGATCAGGGGATCGTGCAGCGGGCCATTCGCGCCATCAAGCGCGAGGTTCCCGGACTGCTGGTGATGACGGACGTCTGCAACTGCGAATACACCAGCCACGGGCATTGCGGCAAGATCGTGGACGGGCCCGGCGGCATGGACGTGGATAACGATATTACGCTCGGCTGGCTGGCGCGCTCGGCTGTTTCGCATGCGCGGGCGGGAGCCGACGTAGTGGCGCCTTCCGACATGATGGACGGGCGGGTGGCGGCGATTCGCGCCGCGCTGGATACCGGCGGTTTTTCCAATACGCCGATTTTGTCGTACGCGGCGAAGTTCGCCTCCGTCTTCTACGGGCCGTTCCGAGAGGCCGCCGATTCCGCGCCCCAGTTCGGCGACCGGCGCAGCTACCAGATGGATCCGGCGAATGCGCGCGAGGCCATGAAGGAAATTGCGCTCGATCTGGAAGAGGGCGCCGATATGATCATGATCAAGCCGGCCATGCCGTATCTGGACCTCATACGGCAGGCGCGCGACCGGTTCGGCGATGTGCCGATTTCGGCCTATCAGGTGAGCGGCGAATATTCGATGATTATGGCCGCGGCGGCGAACGGGTGGATCGAGCACGACCGCGCGATGATGGAGAGCCTGACTTCGATCCGGCGGGCCGGCGCGGATTTCGTGCTGACGTATTTTGCGAAGCCTGCGGCGCGGATGCTGGGCTGAGCGGATTGCCGGGTTGATAATGAAGCGTAATGCAATTCCTTCATAACAGCCTGGTCGAACTGATCACGCAGACCTCCACGAATCTTCCGCCTGATGTGCGCGCTGCCATGAGCGCCGCCGAGGCTGACGAGAAGCCCTCGACTCAGGCTTCGCAGGCACTGAATATTATTCTGTCGAACATTGACATGGCCGAGGAAGACACCGGCGCGATTTGCCAGGACACAGGCATGCCGACGTTTTACGTTCACGCCCCGGTTGGTGTGAATCAGATGGAGATCGGGCGAACGATACGCGCAGCCGTGGCGGAAGCGACGAAGCGCGGTAAGCTGCGTCCGAATTCGGTGGATTCGATTACTGGCCACAACAGCGGCGACAATCTCGGAGTGGAAACACCGGTGATCCACTTCGAGCAGTGGGAAAACGATGAGATCGAGGTGAAGCTGATCCTCAAAGGCGGCGGCTGCGAGAACAAGAACATTCAGTATTCGCTGCCGGCGTCGCTCGAACATCTGGGTCGCGCAGATCGCAATCTGGAAGGTGTCCGGAAGTGCCTCTTGCACGCAGTGTGGCAGGCACAGGGGCAGGGATGCGCTCCGGGTGCGCTCGGTGTGTGTATCGGCAGCGATCGCGCGCACGGGTATGAGCTGGCGAAGGGGCAGCTATTCCGAACGCTCGACGATGTGAATCCGGATCAGCGCCTGGCCGAGCTGGAAGCGACCGTCATGCGCGAGGCGAATGAGCTCGGTGTGGGGGCGATGGGCTTTGGGGGCAAGGTGTCGCTGATCGGTTGCAAGGTTATGGCGGCCAACCGGCTGCCGGCCAGCTTCTTCGTTTCGGTGGCGTATGAATGCTGGGCGTTCCGGCGTCTGGGTGTGCGGCTGGACGCGACAGATGGCGCGATTACGAAGTGGCTGTATCGCGATCCGGAGCGAAAGATCGAAAAAATGGCGCATGGCGAAGGGCTGCCGCTGAGCGGTCGCGAGATTGTGCTGGAGGCTCCGCTGAGCGAGGCGACGGTACGCGCGCTGAAAGTGGGCGATGTGGTGCTGATCAAAGGCGACATGTATACGGGGCGCGATGCGGTGCATGCGTACCTGATGAAGAATGAGCCGCCGGTGGATCTGCATGGCGCGGTGCTTTACCATTGCGGGCCCGTGATGTTGCAGGAAAACGGCAAGTGGCACGTGAAGGCGGCGGGTCCGACGACGAGTATTCGCGAAGAGCCGTATCAGGCGGATGTGATACGCAGGTATGGCGTTCGCGCCGTGATGGGCAAGGGCGGCATGGGCGCGAAGACGCTGGCGGCGCTGAAGGAGTGCGGAGCGGTTTACCTGAACGGGATCGGGGGCGCTGCGCAGTATTACGCGCGCACCGTGCAATCGGTGGAGGACGTGCATTTGCTCGATTTCGGAGTGCCGGAAGCGATGTGGCATATCCGGGTGAACAATTTTCCCGCGATTGTGACAATGGATGCGCATGGCAACAGTTTGCATGCGGATATAGAGAAGGCAACGGCGGAGAATCTGGAAGAACTGCAGCCGGCGTAGAGCGGTTGTTATAATTGCTTCTTCGCGGTAAAATCCTTCCACCCAAAGTGGCCAGATAGCTCAGTTGGTAGAGCGCAGCCCTGAAAAGGCTGGCGTCGGGGGTTCAAGTCCCTCTCTGGCCACCACATTCTAAAAGACTTAGCGGCAACCAAAGAGTCCAAGTGTCAGTCACCCGAACAATAACCGTACATCGTCACTTGATGTTCGGCTTGTCGGAAATTCCTTCAAGCTGCTTCCAGATTTCCCGCGCCGTACTACCGGTCCTGGCAATATGATGGCGCCCCAGCTTCGCATAGCGTTCGGTCATCTTGATATTCGAATGGCCGAGGATTTTGGCAAGCTCGTAAAGATCGCCGCCGTTCATCATAAACCAAGATGCAAACGTGTGACGGAGATCATGAAAACGGAAATCTTTAATCCCGGCTCTTTCGAGCAGGTCTTCGAAACTTCCTTCCACACGCTGCCGCCCGCTGGTTGCCCCTGGCTTCGGCGGAAAAATCCGGTCTTCATCAATAACGGCGGGAAACCGCCGCAGCTCGCCGGCGAGTTCAGGAAGCATCGGGACGTATCGCATTTTGCCGCCCTTCAGCTTCGCTCTCACCGCCAACAGCCCTTCGCCGTACATCACGTCCGACCATCCGAGGGCAAAGATTTCCGACACCCGCATTCCCGTGGTGACGGCAATGAGCACAATTAGCCTCAGACGATAAAACGTCTTGTTAATCGAATTCGTACCCTTGCGATACGTCCTTTCGTCGAGCGCCTGCTTAATCTTCCGAAGCTCATCTTCGGACAGGTAACGGTCCCTTTGGTCATCCGGTCGCCGAATCTCGACCTGATCCGCAGGGTTCCGGTCAATACCGGTTTCCTTCGACCAGATCGTCGCGGCCTTCTCCATCATGTGGTGCATGACGTTGAAATGCCGGACGGCCGTCCCAGACGACAGATCGCGCGCCGCCGTCAGATTTTCGTACCAACGTCCTACCGCGACGCCGTCGATTTCCCGGACGAAAGAGCGGCCCAACTCGGAACGAATGCCATCTAAAACACTCTTCTCACGGCTTGCCGAACGCTTCTTTACACAGTATTGCGTCCAGTACCGATCAATTAGAGCCGACATCCGAAAGTTGATCTCCCGCTTGACATCAAGATGCCGGTTTTCATCGCGCGCCGACATCTTCTTCCGCTCGATCTTTTTGGCGAGTTCATACCCGCCATGGACCCACAGGGCTCTGTTGCGACCTCCTTCCCTCCAACGGACTTCAAAAACTCCATCAGACATCCTCTGAATAGACACTTATGCTTCTCCTTTCAGTCAATGGTTTCGATTGTGTGTTGCTCAATGAAGCGCTCCAGCGCTTTCACATCGAACCGCAACGCTCGACCAACCTTGACGCAGGGGACCTCCCGCATCCTGGATTTCTTGTAGACGGTGTCCACTTCGAGTCCCAGGAATTGGGCGGCCTCCCTGACGTTCAGGAGCCGCCTACCGATTCCATTTAACACCATCTCGCCTGGCCTCTTGCCAGGAGTCCTGGCTTCAACCCGGTCGTCGACAAACGAATCTGTCATGGAGGTATCGAATCTCCGTTACTCAAATTGGCTTACCGTCATCCAACCCCTTACCGACATTGCCAATCAACGCGCCGTGCCTCTCGTTCGCACACGGCTGGCAAGTGGATCAAACTTTGGGACAGAGCGGTCATTTCGGTACGTGCTGGCTCTTCCCGAGGCCGCAAGCGCGCATTGTGCCGCTGTATGGACCGGCGCTTGCCGCGGAGGATTCCCCTGAGGAGCGGCGACCCACCAGCACATGACTGCGCCCAGAAACAGGCCAAGTAACCATGCCGATCCAATCTGCACCCACTGAACCTTGCGCATTTCGCGATCCCATTTGTTGATCGATTTCTTCGCCGAGTCTGCGGTGCTTACCACGTCATCCAGCACCGAGATGACGCGGTGTTGGCAGGCATACAGTTTTTCCTGCACTTCCATGAGCTTGTGGGCGTGGGCGGCCGCCTGTTTCTGGAATATTTCTCCTTGCTCCTTTAGTAGTCTCCCCGCTTCTGGAATCCCGCACTTCAGGAACTGCTCCCGCACCTCGGCCACGAGCTTAGCGGCGAGCGCGGTTGGGTTAACGCCCCGTGCGATCTCTGCGGGCAACGCGGTCAGTCGGTTGTTGAGCTTCTCGTGGTAGTCCGCAGTGGTTTTCAAAGCGCCCGTCATCTCATCGTTAAGCCGGTTGAGCATGACGCCCATCTTCGATCTCTCTGTGGCCATGACCGCCGGCGTACTGCGAGTGAGCAGGGCAAGGTATCCCATCGAATAAGCCAAGTGGGCGATCTCATCGTCGGGCGGCAGCATGCGCAACCAGGGCCGGACGTTCTGGTACCAACCGAGGCGCGAGTCCTCGGGGAGTAATGCCGCAATTTCATCTACCCATTGCAGGTCTCGGAGGGCATTTGGCGCCGGACCGGTCGTCGCTGCAGCGAGCGCACCGGCTTCACCAATTGGCTTTACTTCGGCTTGCTTCATGGCAGGAAGAACTCCTTCGCCTTTTCGATTTCCTGAAATAAACGCCGCCGGTAGCTCTGTGCCCGGATTACAAACGAAGCCTTTTGCAATTCCGCAGCGTTGGTCTTCCGTTGGGCAACCTGCGCAAGGGTGACGCCATGTTGCCGCGATGCGTTCTCAAGATCTGCCAGCCGATATTCCATCGACAGCACTACCGGCCGAAATGCCTCGCGAAAGCGCACGCTCTGATCGCTGTCTCGCCAGTAGGAAAAGTCGCTCTGCGGGCTCGTGGCATTCTCCACGATCACGTACTCCACGCGGTTCTGCAGGCGGGCTGCCCATGCCAATACACTTTCCGCGCTGGCCGGGTCGGAGGTGACGACTCCGATAGCCGTGAACAGTATCCCTTGATCTGCCAGATCCGGATACATCGTTTCAAACCAGCTCAGGGCCACCTGGCCCGATCCGGCGCCCATATCGGCCAGTACCACCGGAGCACCGTCGGAGAGGCAATCGATGAACATGTCGAGTCCGGCCTCGGTGTGGATGTTGATCTTCCTGGCGAGTCCGTTGAAGTAGTGCTTGAGGCTGCCACGCGATTTGTTCTCGGTATCGAGATCGAGAAGCGTGAATGGGATTTCATTGGCGAGAAACCATTCCGCCAGATGAATCATGAAGCCAGTCTTTCCCACGCCACCTTTGCCGCCCTGGGTGAAGACAATTCGCTTGCGTGACTGGGGCGTATCGGTTGGTAATTGTTCTAAGTGATCGGGCACGATTTCACCTTTCCTTCCACACTCGCGAATTTGCACTTGGCGCGAGCGGCTACATATAACGGCCCAGAAACCGCTTTTTGGGCAATTTTAATTTTTGGAAGGGTGCGAAAACGTCCGGAGAACTCTCAATCGGTATCGTCTGATTTCGGTTTTCGCCGCAGTGTCAAGGGCTCGTTCTCGTCGTAAGCGAAGACCGGTTGGGGTCCGTCAGCCGGAGTTCGGCGTTTCACTGCGGAAATTATCCGCTGTACGTCGTCGTCGGTTTCGGAGATGGCTCTTGCGGGCTTCGGGTTATTCGTATTCGGCTCGTCACGGGCGACGGTGTTCCGTTTTCCCCGCCGTCGGCGGACGCGGACGAAGTCGTGGATCGTACTGGGGGCAACCGTGATCGCCAGATGATCCCGGAAAAACTCCGCGATCTCGCGATAGGTGCGGCGTTTCTGTCGCAGCGTGGCGATCACGTCCGCATGAAGTTCCAGTTTTGATCGCGGTGGCTTTTCGGGAATTTCATCCAATAACTTACTGATATTGGGGTCCATGGCCGCTTGCGACTCTCAATTCATCGTACCCGATCCGATACCGAACGGAGCCGAATGGAGTTGTGCTCCGCTGTGCGATTTTCGGCTGTCTTCGGTATTCTTTCAGCGCCAGCTCATCGCGAAAAGCGCCAACCGGGACCAAAGATACGGGGATCGGCAACAAAGACCGGTAGTGGAACATAAAGGGTTGTTTAGCAGGCGATCTGTTTTTGGGACGTATGAGGTCGCATCTTCAGCGAGTTAAGGTGTTGCGCAAATCGACTCTCTCGTTTAGCATGTGTTTAGCACAAGGAGAAATGCTTGTCGATGAAGCGAAAAATCACCAAAATGCGGGAATGCGGTTGAGCGAGGCCACCTACAAGGCCGTCGTGCAGGTTGCCAAGGCACGAGATTATACGAGCCCGAGCGCGTTCATGCGGGCGGCTGTGGAGAAGGAATTGCGCGGCGTTGACGCGACACTTGATGAATCCGAACAGCGCATCCGCGCGTCTCTCGATACGTACTCGAAGCAGGTCCGACGAGTGGGCGTAGGACAGCAGGCCCTGTTTGCGTATATGGACGCGTTAGCCAAGGTGATTCTCAGCACGCTGCCCGATACCGATGACGAGGCGAGGAAAGCCTCCGTAGCGAGAGGAAAACTCCGCTATTCCCGGTTCCTGAAGAGTGTTGGAGCGAATATGGTGGGCGACGCTCAGGCAGCGCTATTGGAATTGGTGAATCGTGCCACGGAAGAATGACGACGACAATCCGAGATTTCAGCTCAGACCAGGGAAACCTCCGATCCAAAGAGAACGACGGTCGTCTCCCTGCGTGTCCGTTGCGTTCCGGACGGTAATGAAATATGCCCGCAGTTCGCGGGCGGGTCGGCGGCAAGGATCGGAACGACCGAGACCGTCTCATCTTCAACATTGCGCGGTTCGGGTGACCTACTCAAGCAATCGGGTTGCAGGCCATTGGTACGCCCACGGCCGATACGTCGCGAGAGAGAGTGCTTCGCTCGAACCAGAGAAATCCGGATTTGGCTCGGATGCGACTGGTATCGATATCGCTTCCAGGCTTCGCGATTGGCAGGATGGCAGCGACCCGCGTCTTTGGAAGTTGATAATATCCCCCGAGTTTGGCGACCGTCTCGACTTGCAGCGTCTAACGCAGGAAGTAATGAGCCGCATGGCGTCCGACCTCCACACATCGTTGGAATGGGTGGCCGTGGCGCACTTCAACACGGAACATCCACACGTCCACGTCGCCCTCAGAGGTGTCGACACCAACGGCGTTGAGGTCAAGTTCGACCGGGAGTACGTCCGATATGGTCTTCGAGCGGTGGCGCAACATTTTGCCACGGTGCAACTTGGCTACCGAACGGAACAGGATGCCACTGTCGTGTTCCGCCGGCAGGTCCCACTGCAGCGCTTCACACCCCTGGACCGGTTGATCGTGGCACGAACTCAGCCGTGGGATGGAATCTCCGGCGAACTCCGGGTCACAGCTGACCCCACGCGTCCAGGCTTAGGACGGTTCGCGGCAATCCGCGAGCAATCGTTGGCGTCCCGGTTGATGACTCTCCAAACGATGGGGCTCGCCCGACCGGATGGGCCGCACCAGTGGCAGGTGAGGAGAGATGTGGAAACGGCATTGAAAGCTATGCAGCGAGCTGCGGATAATCAGAAGACCCTTGCAGCCAACGGCGCTCTTCTATCCGATCCGCGCCTGCAACTCAGTGCACCTAGCTGGCGCGATGTCAGTTCGCTGGAGGGCCGGATACTTTCACACGGAGAGGAGGACGACGGCAGGCGCTACCTGTTGCTCGAAGGAACAAACGGACGGGTTTACTATCTCCGATACACCCCCGAGTTGGACAAGGCCCGCAGCCGAGGCGATCTCACCACGAACTCGTTCGTGGTGATCAATACGGCCATGGACGAGGATCGGCGGCGGCGAATGGTTGTCGAGAATCTGGGGAACGCCGAAGCGCTGTTCGGGAATCGAAACCATTTCCGGTCTCTGGCCAAGCGGCTGGTTGAGCACGGCGTCAATCTTTCCGATGATGAGCGTTGGGGCGGCTGGCTGGGGAGGTATTACGAAAAGCTTCGTGAGGCGATATATGACCTCGACTACTCGAAGGACCGATATCGAGAACGGAGTCTGGGGCTTGAACGGTGAAGAATCGGCGGATAGCCCCACGGCCACTTCATCCACGAAATCAATAAGGAATTGCCATGGTGAGAAATTCCGCTCCACTCAGAGCAGGCTATACAAGCCCGGAGCTATGGCGAAGTCCGGTCGTCAGACCGCTGATCTAAGGGGATCCCCGTCTGGGACTGGCGCAGCGCTCTTACGTTTCGAATCGGCGGCTGACCGAACAGCCGGCTGTATTCTCTGCTGAACTGGGTTGTGCTCTCGTAGCCAAACCCCGTTGCGGCACTTCCTGCATCATAGTTCTCGATCAGCATAAGCCGGCGGGCCTCTTGTAATCGCAGTTGCTTTTGATACTGCAACGGACTCATCGAGGTCATGGCGCGAAATTGGTGATGGAGCGTAGAGACACCCAATCTGACCGATGCAGCCAACTCTCGAATTCTCAACGGCTGGGCATAATTGCTCCGAATCCAGTTCGCGGCCTGGGCGGTCCTCTGGCTCTGACTGCCTGACGAAGCAATTTCACGGAAGCGAGCACCCTCTTCACCGATGAGTAGTCGATACACAATCTCTCTGTGTATGAGAGGGCCAAGAATTGGTATGTGGTTCGGCTTGTCGGTGGCCACCAAACGAGCGAATGCGTCGAAGAGTTCGAAAGTCGCGGAGCCGGCAGCAATTCCCCGGGCAGAGGACCGCCTGCCCGGCGCCGGCAGATCGTGATCGATCAGGAGCTGCCGTGCAGCGCCCAGATCGAGTTTCAGAAAAAAGCACAGATAAGGCCGTTCCGGGCTCGCTTCCACTACCTGGCCGACGACAGGAACATTCACAGACGTTAGAAGATAGCGGGAAGGTCCGCACGCAAATGTGTCCTGCCCGAGCATCGCACGCTTACGACCCTGCACGAGCAGAGTGAGACTTGGCTCGTACAGACCGAAAATTGGTCCTGTGGGACTATCCCGGCGATAAATCGCGAACCCTGGGATGGCGGTTGTCTTATCTTCGCTTTTCCCGAGAGATCTGATAATGCGTTTTGCGAGAGCAGCGCGTATTTCCTCGGTGCTCGCGAGGAGCTTCTGCTCAGCGTAAGTGGCCGATTTAACCGTCATCAGGATCTACTTTTCTTATACCTTCTCTCAGATGCTGCGGAGGAGCAATCTGCTGCAGGCTGCAGCAGCAGACACGAATAGGCAAGAAAACGGAAGGATCAGGGTACCGCACCGCTGGGCGAAACTCCTACGATCACATCAGGGAGAGAGATATGAAAAAGCTAAACGGAAAGATTGCGCTGGTGACAGGAGCGTCAAAAGGTATTGGAGCCGGGATCGCGCTTTCGCTCGCGAAGGAGGGAGCTGCTGTCGCAGTGAACTATGCGTCGGATCGCGCCGGCGCAGAGCGGGTGGTGGAGAAGATCAGGACTGCTGGAGGCGAGGCAATTGCGATCCGGGGCAGCGTTGCCTCTTCAGCAGAGATCGATCGCTTCTTCGACGAGACCGAAAGCAACTTGGACCGCTTGATGTTCTCGTAAACAACGCGGGCGTGTTTGCTTACCTGCCGTTACAGGACGTCAATGAGGCAGAGTTTCGACGGCATTTTGATACCAATGTTCTGGGGCTGCTCCTCGCCTCCAAACGTGCTGCGCAGAAATTCGGGGAGCAGGGTGGCTGTATTATCAATATCGGCTCAGTAGCGAGCACGCTGACGCCGCCTGCTTCATCCATTTACGCGGCAACCAAGAGTGCGGTGGATGGTATTACCCGCGTCCTTGCCAAGGAACTTGGACCGCGAAACATCCGGGTGAACTCCATCAATCCAGGGGTCGTCGATATCGAAGGTGCAAGAGCGATGGACACGTACGAGCAAGTTGCCGCCGGAATCAGGGCCATCACGCCGCTCGGCCGTACGGGCATGCCGGAAGACATTGGATTGATCGCGGCTCCTCGCGTCCGACGAAGCGCGCTGGCTTACAGGAGAAATCATCTTTGGAAGTGGAGGACTCCGTTGACCACACCCGAGTTGTATCGGCTTTCGGGCCTTCTCTGAGACGCCGTCGCTGAGGTATGGCTCTTAAACCTTCACCCCGCCGGCGTCACAGGGCCGATCGTTCAGCACCGGCAAACGCTACGGACGCAATTTCAGCGATTCGTTTAAGGGCTGGTCGAGTCTTTCCGGCCTTCGCAGCAATCCTTATTCCTGCCAGCGTACTTTCAAAGAAATCGGCGAGACTCTCAAGGTCCGCCTGAGCGTCGAGTTCGCCCTCCGCCTGAGCTCGTCTCAATGCGTCCATGGTTGCATGCCGCTGTATCCTGGCCGCACTGCGGATAATTCCCGTCACGTCTTCATCCCGCATCCCGAACTCACAGATGGCATTAATGCCCATGCAACCATCTGTACTGGAAAGATCTTTGCGTTCTGCAAAGTGGACAAGCGCCCTTCGGATAGATGCGAGGGGTGACCCAGGAGTCTGGAGTTCCAGGTTAATGGCTCGAACCTTTTCCGTGACATAAACTTCAAGAGCCTTTAGAAAAAGGGCACGTTTGTCCCCGAAGGTGTCATACATGCTCTGCCGCCCAATATCCATCGCGTGCATCAGGTCGTCGGTTGATGTGGCGGCAAAACCGTTTTGAGAGAAAATAGATATGGCACCGTGAAGAGCCCTCTGTTGATCAAACTCCTTTGGTCGTGCCATATCCTTTTCTCCTCGCGTTCAATTATGCGATGTATCCGCCATCGATTGTGAGGCTGGCACCTGTAATGAACCCGGCTTCATCGGAGGTGAGGTACGAGACCAAACCTGCAATCTCTGACACATCCGCCATACGTCCCAGCGGAATCAGGGTCTTTACCGCTTCAGCGAATGGCGCACTCATGTCCGTCGCAGTCGGACCAGGCTGGACATTGTTTACAGTAATCGCGCGGGGAGCGAGATCGATAGCGACCCCTCGCACCAATCCAGTGAGGGCCGCTTTGGTCATGCTTTAGACGCTCCCTCCGGGAAAAGCAGTGCGGACAGCAGTGTTGCTGCCGATTAGGATGATCCTTCCTCCTCCCTTCATGTGCTCCGAAGCCGCTTGTATGCCGACAAATGCTGCGCGGACATTGATGGCCAACATACGATCGAAGTCTTCGAGACTGTAGCTGTCGACGCTTCCCCGGATCATAATTCCGGCATTGTTGACGAAAATATCCAGTTCGCCCAGCTCTTTTGCGACTTGATCAACTGCTGCGCGAAGATCCTCGGCGGAGGCGCTATCCGCTTTGATAGGGAGTGCGTTGCCACCCGCAGCTTCTATCTCGCTTGCGAGCCGCTTTGCCTTTTCTTCCGAACTGGAATAGGTAAATGCGACCGCGGCGCCGTCTGAAGCAAGCCGCCTCACGATTCCCTGGCCAATTCCTCGTGAGCCGCCTGTCACGAGAGCTACCTTGCCGGCAAATGATCGACCGTGCTGTTTCGTCATGTCCATTCTCCTGACTGAGTTCAATCTGCTATTTTGGATTATATTATCCATAATGGGATTCAGACTAATTCGGCTGGTCGATGAGCACCATTGAAAACTCTGGCACTTACACCATCGGGCGTTTTAAGAACACGAAGAGTAACCGCCGTCAGGCCGAGGAGCGGGCAACCTGGCGACAGATTTCCGTGCAGAAATCGAGAAATGCTTCGACCTTGGCCGGAGGCAACCGTCGCGACGGACGGATCGCGAACAGCGGAAACGTCTCACCCGGCCAATCCGGAAAAAGATCGATCAGCGTGCCATTGGCAACCAGGGACTCAACACTAAGCGCGAGGACTTGCGCAATTCCCGCGCCCGCGACGCAGGCTGCGATCATCGTGTCCACGTCCGCAAGCGTCAAGCGGCCGACAGTATGGACCGGCAGGACCTTTTCGGCGCAGCGGAATTCCCATTCGTATGGCTTCCCGCGCTGCGGGTCGAGGTAGTCATGCACGCTAAGCGCCTCCAGAGACTTTGGCCTTCCGCGCGTTTTGATATATGACGGCGCCGCGACCGTAAGAACACGGGTTTCAAGCAGAAGGCGGGACGACATAGTGGACGCTGGCTGCGGGCCGAAGCGCACGGCTATATCTATTCCCTCGGCGATAAGGTCTCCCGCATCTGGAATCTGGACCAACACAAGAGAGAGCTCTGGGTAACGCTGGTTAAATTCCGGCAAATGCGGCGCGAGGATGTGACGGGCAAAAAACGAATTCAGACTTGCTCTGATCGTCCCTTTGGCCACGGAAGCCGCGCCCGCAGCGCTGTTCGCCGCCTCCTCTATACCGGCAAGATGCGGCGCGGCAAGCTCGTTCAGCCGGGCACCTTCTGTCGTCAACCGAAGGGTTCGCGTGGTGCGGTTGAGCAGACGTACTCCCAGGCGCTGTTCAAGACGTGAAATAGCCCGGCTCACCCCCGACGCCGAGAGCCCGAGCAGTTCGGCGGCGCGCGTGAAGCTGCCCCTCTCGACTACTGTTGCCAGAACCGTGACGCCCGAGAGCAAGCGTGCATCCATATTCCACCTCTCACCTTTGACTTTATTCACAAATCATATGACTAACCCCTACTTTATTCAACGACCACGGCGGCGTAAATTTAGAAGTGTAGGGGCACCCTGATGGTGCGCCTTCGGTAGAGAGGAGATCTAAATGTTTGTAATCACTGGTATTACCGGAAAAGTTGGTGGGATCGTCGGCGACATCCTCCTGAAGGCGGGTCTTCCGGTCCGCGCAGTAGTGCGAAGCCCCGAGAAGGCGGAATTCTGGAGGGGGCGCGGATGCGAAGTCGCCCTGGTTCCCGATCCCGAAGACGCGCAGTCTCTTGCGCAGGCTTTCGCGGGAGCAAACGGCGTTTTCCTGATGAATCCGCCGAACTACGACTCCCCGCGCGGCTTTCCCGATATTGAGCGCTCGGCGAAGGCTACCGAAGAAGCCATTGCCAGGGCCAAACCCGGAAAGATCGTCTTTCTCTCAACCATCGGCGCCCATGTCGGGGAGTTCAATCTTCTAAACCGCTCAAGTCTGTTTGAACGGATGTTGGTGAACGCCGGAGTGCCGGTGGCCTTCCTTCGCCCCGCCTGGTTCATGGAGAACGCGGCGTGGGATCTCGCCTCTGCACGCTCCGGCCGGATCGAGAGCTACCTGCAGCCGCTTGATCGCAAGATCGACATGGTCAGCACCCGGGATATCGGCCGCGTTGCAGCGGACCTGCTGCAGGAGGACTGGCCCGGCGTGAGGATTATCGAGCTCTCCGGCCCGCAAAAGTACAGCCCGCGTGATGAGGCGGCGGGATTGGCCACGGCGCTCGGCAAGGATGTGACAGCAGTGGAAGTGCCGCGCGCCGAGTGGGAACAACGTTTCCGCCGTGAAGGCATGCTGCATCCTGAAGCCCGCATACGAATGCTCGATGGTTTCAACGAAGGCTGGATCGATTTTCAACGCGAAGGCACGGAAGACCGCAAAGGCAGCGTCGAACTCGCCCAGGTACTGAGCGAACTGGCAGCCGGAGCCTGAAGGCCGAGTGTTTGATCGAAAGGAGATAGTTCATGTCACGCATCTTTATTACAGGGTCGTCCGACGGACTGGGGCTGATGACCGGCCGACTGCTTTCGGAACAAGGCCATAAGGTCGTGCTTCACGCCCGCAACACGGCTCGCGCCCAAGACGCCAGGCACGCGCTTCCCGGAGCTGATGTTGTCATCGGCGATGTCTCGACCATCGCGGGCGCAAGAAGCGTTGCCGAACAGGCGAATGCGCACGGTCGCTTTGACGCCGTGATCCACAACGTCGCCATCGGGTACCGGGAGCCGCGCCGCATCGAGACCGGCGACCGATTACCACAGGTGTTCGCCACCAACGTTCTGGCGCCATGCATACTGACCGTGCAGATGATGCGGCCGGAAAGACTCATTTACCTGAGCTCGGCGCTTCACCGCAGCACCACTGCACGACTCGACGACGTCTTTTGGCGAAAGCGCAGTTGGGACGGTACAGCAGCCTATTCCGAAACCAAGCTTTACGACGTGATGCTCGCCTTTGCGATCGCGCGCCGGTGGCCGGACGTTTTCTCAAACGCGCTGGAGCCGGGCTGGGTGCCGACAAAGATGGGTGGTGCGGATGCACCCGACGACATCAATCAGCAGGCGTCGCCCTGCTTTGCGTTTCGACTGCGTCCGCCCAGGAATCGGGCCATCTATCCGCGGAATTCCTGAAGCAGGGCGACGCCGTTGATCCATTGGCCGAAAGGCCTGGAGCCTCGCAACGTCGATGTATTTGTGCATAACGAGGGCTGGATCGATGCGCCCCCGGCTGTTGTCTGGAAAAACCTGGTGGAGGCTTCGCAGTGGCCGACGTGGTATTCCAATTCGGTGGACGTCCAGATCGAAGGCGGCCACGACACGCTCGCGCAAGGCGTGAGCTTCCGCTGGAAAACCTTCGGCTTCCCGATTGAAAGCACCGTTGATACATTCACACCCAATCGCGAGATCGGCTGGTCAGTGCACAAGGTCGGCTTCGAAATACACCATGCCTGGGTTCTCGTGCCCGAGAAGGGCGGGGTCCGGGTCATCACCGAGGAAACGCAGAAGGGTGCGGATGCCATCGCCTTCCTGCTAGCTCAACCCAATGCCATGTACGACGGGCATGACTGGTGGCGTTCGGCGCTCAAGGCCCGCGCCGAACGCATGGCTCATTCGCCCGCACCCGCGACCAGTGGGCTGAAAAAGTAGATGACCGCCTGCATCCACGCGTGTAGACGATCACGGGAAGGTAGTTAGAGATCGCCCGCCGCGATCACAATCTGATAGCCAACTGATCAAGCGGCCCGGGAATCCAAGTTTCGAGACACATCCAGTGTTTGGCTGTTAACCGGGGTTCCACTCCGGCTTCATGGAGCCAGCTTGGTTCGGCGCCCTTCAGCAATCGGCAACGTGTCAGGCGCGCCGGGGCGGAAGGTTTGGGTATCCATGGGTGATATCACTCTCGGATTATAAGAGATGTGGCCAGCGCGAGCGCAAGAAGCGGGCTCAGTCCCTGCAAGTCAAGTCGGTACTCAAGCGCGGTCCGCAATCAAACTTTCCCTCGCCACGCGTTACGCCGACCCGTAACGACGCATCGGGCCGCGGTACCGATGTGCTTCACCGAACTGCTCGAGCGGAGGGGGTATCTATCTTTCCATCCTCTACATGATTCCGGATGTAATGCTGGGCGGCATCCACCTGCAGCATCTGACTTTCATGGGGGCCATTGATCGGTACTTGCCCGGCTGGATTCTTGACGGCATGAACGTGCAGTCTTACCTTCGGCGGTACTTCTCTGCTAATCGTGGTTGATGTTGCAATGGATAGATCAATCAGATTGAAACGAGGCTCATTATGCGCCATTACGAAGGATTTACGCCACGGGCGGGGTGCTTGCGAAGGCGAGGTACTACTGGTGCCTAATAATAGTAAATCGGCCTTGATCACACAGAGATCAGCGCTTCAACAATTGACCGGACGCAGGTTATTTTCCATCCGCGATTCGAAACCTTCGCCCCAACGAATGGACCATCCGGCGTGCCGGATAATCTGAGTCTTTGATAACCAGAATTCGCAATTCCGCAAAGCTTTACAGGCGCGATTTCGTATGACGATGAGCCACCGATAGTCGTGGCTTTAAGTCCCGAGTTGAGGCCTACTCGAGACGAGATTGTCCTATTCCAGCGAACCGTTATTGAGTTGCCGTCAAGGGATTCCCCCCGATGGCCACGCAAAGATATTCGACCGTTCTTATCGCGTGAAGGCCTGTAGCCAGGTCCGGGAGTGCCGGTTTGCACTGACGACTGCCAAATGGAACGATTGACGCCCTGGGAGGCGAACTCAGCCTGCAAAACAGAACGGAGGGAGTATCCAAGGACGGCATTCTGCGCCCTTCGTGCGGCAATTCCAGAGTTGCCCTGCGAATCGACGAATGTACAGCTAAATGATCTGAGGGCATGATAAACTTGTGACTACTCAACAGTCGCAGCGATGACACTGATTCTTGTAATACCCTGGACTCTGAAGTTGTCGCACGAACCAGTAATGAAGGGCCGTCGGAATGGCGAGAGCGCCGACATGGTCAGAGGCTGGTTATGACCGTGTTTACGCGAAAATGCCAGTACCCGCTGCGGGCGCTATACTTGCTTGGTCGCGAGTTTGGGAATGGTCCTGTCCCGGCTTCCCGCCTTGCAGCTCACGCGAATACTTCAGTTGCCTTTCTTGAGACGATTCTGCTGGAACTGAGGAACGCAAGCCTGCTCGAAAGTCGACGTGGTGCACGTGGTGGATATTTGCTGCTGGTTCCTCCAGATCGAGTGACCGTAGGATCCATCGCCCGCCTTATCGATGGTCCGCTCGTGCCACTCGCGGGTGTGCATGAAAAACAGGCAGGTACCCGACGCGATGATTCCGGCGACGTCCCCACGTGCGAAATCCAACTGGTTATACAGAGAGTCCACGAGGCTACGGCGGCGATACTGGACAGCACTACCATTATGTCCGGCTGTGCGCATGTCGAAATCATGATCAGTCCCGAGAACACAAACCGCGCTGCGCCGTAGCCGATTCCGGAGCATTACTCCTACGGTAACGTCAGGAAACAATCGGGAGTTGGCGCGCAGGCCGTCGGTTGGGCCCTCGCCGATAGCCGGGTGTGAAAAGGCGTACCCTCCGCGCCTCGATGAGTTTGACTTCTCCGCGCGGTGAGTTCTCACGCCGAGGCGCTACTGGCCGACGAGGCGCTGTTCACCCGATAACCACGTTCCCACTGTGTGAAACAATCGGCGGGATCACCAAGTCTGGCGTTGGGAATTGGAACCGGAAAGCAATCGAATTCGCAGACGCGCTGAACTGACTTGAGACATTCGGTGCAGCCGAATGCGTCTCAACGCGCCGCGGATGTTTCCCGCAGGCCACCAGTATCGAGTGAAGTAATCGGATCGATCATCATCCAGCAGATCGCACCCGCGGCATAAATCAAGGCCGACGCATAGAAGGTGAAATTCCATCCGTTACCCGTCAACTGAAGCAGGAAACCGGTAACAGCCGGGGCAACGCTGGCTCCCAGTTGACCCAGAGTATTCATGAATCCGGAAACGGCGCCGACGTTTTCTCCGCCGATGTCCATTGCCGTTGTCCACGAAATCGGGCCGCTAAACTCGGCAGCGAAACTCGACAGGCTCATCGCGATCATTGCGAGCCCCGGGTGTGTTACCCAGGTGAACAGCAGAAGGAGGGCGGCCGCTCCCCCATATGAGATGTAGCCCATTAGTTTGCGCGCCCGTGCCACACTTCCCACGCGCGTGGTTAAGGCCGACGTCGCCCAGCCGGCACAAAGACTTCCCAGCCCCGCTGTAAACAGCGGCAAGCCCGCAGCCAGTGCGCCGTGACGAAGGTCGAGACCGCGCACACGGTACAGATACAGGGGCAGCCAGGTGATGTAGAAATAGAATCCGTAATAGTGCGCGAACCACTGCAGGCCGAGCGCCCACACGCTGCGCGAGCTGATAATCGATGTCCACGTGGCGCCTGTGCCATGCGAAGTATTCCGCGGCCGGCGAGCGGGCAACAGAGCAAGCTCAGCGGCGTTTACCGAAGAATGCGTGGCGGGGTTATCCCGATACCAGAGAGCGAAAACCAATCCGAGCGCAGCGCCCAACAGCCCCAGAAGCACAAAAACCTGCCTCCAGGTGAACCAGGCATAGAACCCTGTAATCAGTGCCGGAGCGATCGCGGCGCCCCAGCGGGCACAGGCGGCTTTAATTCCTTCCGCGGAGTTACGCTCGCGCGGCGGAAGCCAGGTGCGGAACATAGAGGCGAGTCCGGGAAAGCATCCCGATTCGCCCGCGCCGAACAGCAGGCGGCTGGTAACCAAAGACGGGAAATTCCAGGCCAGGCTCGTCGTGGCCGTAAAAAGCGACCAGAGAAGAACGACTCTTGTGAGAAGCTTGCGGGCCCCGAAACGGTCGCAGAGCCAGCCACTGGGCATCTCAAAGGCCGCGTAGGTAAAACCGAACGCTGAAAAGATCAGCCCCATCCGGGCCGGGGATAAATGCATTTCCCGGGTAATGGACGGAGCGGCCTGACTAATGGCGGCGCGGTCCAGAAACGAGAGGAACGCTATAGCCGCGCCGAACGCCACGATTGTTCGGCGCGTATTGGTGGCCGCTTCAGCAACCGGCGAAATGCGCTCGGGCGCGAGCTTGCTTAGGGCGCTCACTGCAACAGACTCACGGCAACAACCGGCGGATCTGATCGACCGCGTAGTCGACTTTCATATCGGATACCTTCTTACCAATCTCCGGGGTGGAACGGCGCGCATCGCCTTCGATTCCATTATTCACTTGGACGGCGTTGGGATCGCGCGCTTCACCGCGTTTCGACACCGGGTCGCCGACGGCTGTAGCGATCAGGTCTTTGCGAACCCAACCTTTGTCGCCACCGAGGTAGAGGAGTTCGGACGTGTCTTTCACCGATGCATGCGAGCCGGCGGGATAGCCGTTATCGGCCAGCCACTTGTCGAAATCGGCACCCACTTTATCGTAGAACTCATTGCAATGGACCACCCGAATGCCTTTGCCAGCGTATTTGTCGCTCAGTTTTTTTGCCACCTCATCGAGCTGCGCCTGGCCGCCTCCGTGATCGCCGAGCAATACGATATTTTTGAAGCCGTTGGTGATCATCTGTTCGGCGACCTCTTCGTTGAGCTGCGCGAAGACCGCAGTCGAAATACCGATGGTTCCGGGCAAGGCGGGGTTGGCCCGGTTGGGTGAAAAAGGAATCACCGGCGCCACGATGGCGTTGCCAAGCTCTTGGGCAATCTCTATACCAAGCGTATGCACGATCAGTGAATGCGCGCCGTTGACGCCCTGCGGACCACGCTGCTCGATGCCTCCGTTCATGATGAGCGCGGTAGTCTTGCCGTCCGCGAGCGCCTGTTTTACTTCGGGCCAGGTCATCAGTTCGAAATCGGGCGGGGCCTGCGCGAGGAGGGCCGGGGCCACTAAAAAGACCGCAGCGATAATTGCTTTGAACTTACTCATTTCGTAGTGATATTGACAGCCGCAGCCGCGGCGGCAGCTGCGCCGCGTCCCTGTTTGGGCGCTCCGGCCACCGGAAGTTCGGGCGGCGGCGCACCCAGGCTTTCGAGCAGGGCGATCGTGTCGGGATGATCGATGGGCAGGTGCGCGTTCACCATGGGCCCGTTGGCCATATCGGTGAGGGTCTGGCCCGATTTGCTTCGGGCGTCCAGCTTCGCGCCTTTTGAAACCAGGTATTTCACGACGTCGTTGTCACCGCGATAGGCAGCGCCATGCAACGCGGTGTAGTTGTATTCGTCTTTCGCGTTCACGTCCGCACCGGTTTCAGTTACCAGAAACTGAACCGCTGGAAGCCAGCCGTTCGGTACGGTGCGCGAAGCGTTTGCTCCCCAGCCGAGGCCTGCGGCGACCATCAGTGGCGTGACACCTTCGGCGGAAGCTATTTTCGGATCCGCGCCGCCCGCCAGAAGAATCTTCATCGCGGCGACGTCGGTAGCCATGGCGGCTCTCCAGAAGGGCGTAATGCCTTTCTTATCCACCCACTCCTGGTTGTGAGAAGTCGGGCGGAACCAAAGGGCCTTCACTAATTGCTCGTTGGGATCGGCCTTGTGATCGAGCAGCACTTTCAGCAGTTCGAGATACGTGGTCTTCTCCTGCGCGGTGATGGGATTCGGAGCCCAGCCTACTTCGGCATATTCGGTATCTTCGACCGCATAGAGCGCAGCCAGCCCGTCAATGCTCGCGAGATTGGGATTAGCGCCGTGCTCCACAAAGTACTTCGCGAGGTCATAGTGTCCGTTGGCGATCGCGATGACAAGTGGGGTGCTCTTATCGCCCGCGCAGGGCTGGTTCACATCGGCGCCTGCTTCCAGCAGGGATCGCGCCGCTTCAGCATGGCCGTTGCGTGCCGCAAGCAGCAACGCGGTCATACCGCCGGTGACTGTGGCCGCCGTCGATTTCGCACGTCCGCCGCCCGCACCGCGTCCACCGGCGAACGCTCCTCCGCTTGCGCCGGCTGCCCCGCCCCGGCCTCCCGCTCCGGCACGGCCTCCGCGTCCGCCACGGCCTCCGCCTCCTGCGCCGCTGGCGCCCTCTGCCCCGCCGCGCCCGGCAGCCGGGATGGGATTCCCATCTTCGTCGAAGGCAGGCCTCGCGAGGGCGACCACCGTGGAAGTTGCTGCCCCATCGGCCCCGCGCGCGATCAGTAATTTGACAGCATCCGCGCGATTCCTTCCGGCCGCGAACATCAAAGGCGTCTCGCCACGTACTGGTTCTTTCGCATTGATTGCGGCCCCTTTATCCAGCAGCGCTTTGATGGCGTCCGTGCTGCCGCTCGCCGCCGCCAGCATCAGCGGAGTGTCTCCATCGGCGTTGGTGACGTCGACTGCCGCGCCGGCATTGAGCAGAGCCTGGATAATCGCAGCGTCGCCATTGGTCGCGGCCAGCGCAAGTGGCGTCACGTGGCCCAGAGTTGTTGCCGCACGCGCATCGGCTCCCGAAGCCAGCAGCCGCTTCACGGCGGCGATATCGTCAGCCGAAACAGCCTTGTGAAGCGGCGTCAGGCCGTCTCCATCAGCCTGAAGATAGAGCAGGCCCGCAGCACACATGCCTGCCAGCAAAACCTTTGCACGTGTCATATAGATAACTCCGCTCATATAGCCAACTCTCCGGTGCTATCGCCGACGCTCGCGACATCCTCAACGCCCAGCTTGTGGAGCAGCGTCAGCAGCAGGTTCGCCATGGGCGTGCCATCAGGCGCGCGATAGTGTTGATTACCGCGCAGCTGTCCGTTACCTTTTCCCGCGAGGAAGAGCGGCAGATGTTTGTGATCGTGAATATTCGAATCGCCCATGGGGCTGCCGTAAAGCACGATCGAGTGGTCGAGCAGATTGCCGTCGCCATCGGGCGTATTCTTCAGCTTGTCGATAAAGTAGGCGGCCTTGCTGGCGTGATACGCGTTCAGCTTTGCGAACTCCGCGATGGTATCGGTGTTTTCTCCGTGATGCGACAGTCCGTGAAACGGGGACTTGACTCCGCTCTCCGGATACACGCGCGAACTGACGTCGCGGCTCAGCTTGAAAGCGGAAACCCGCGTCGTGTCGGTCATGAACGCGAGCACCTGCAGATCAAACATCAGCCTGACGTGCTCTTCAAACGAATCAGGCACGCCGACGGGGGCTTCCGGCAACTCGCGGGCCTGACCGCTCGAATTGTATTTCTCTACCTTCTGAATGCGGGCTTCGATCTCCCGCACATTGTCGAGATAGTCGTTCAACCGGCTGCGGTCGCTGGCATCGAGACCTTTTGAAAGGCGAGCCATCTCCTGGCGAATCGTGTCGAGGATGCTGCGGTCTGCCTGACGCCGCGCCAGCCGTTCCGCCGGAGTTGCGCCATCGCCGAAGAGCCTTTCAAACGCCACGCGAGGGTCGATTTCCATGGGCAACGGCTGCGTGGGAGACGCCCAGCTGATGGTGTTGGCATATACGCAGCTGTAGCCGTAGCCGCAGGCGCCCGATAAGGAGCCGACGTCTTCGATGCAAAGCTGTATCGAAGGCAACGGCGTCTCTTGTCCGGCCTTTTGGGCGTAAATCTGGTCGATGGAAGTGCCCAGATAAATATCCGAACCTTCCGTCATCTTCGGGTGCGCCGCTGTCAGATATACAGCTGAAGAGCGCGTGTGATCCGCACCCTCCTCGCGCGGCGACAGCGCCGAGGCGTTATTCAGATCTGTGCCGCTGACGATAGTCAGGTAATCACGATAGGGTTCCAGAGACTTGAGAGTTGGAGTGATCTCGAAATCTGAACCCTCGCCGGCGGGCGACCAGTAGTGCTTCACGTTGCCGTCCATGGTGCTCCCGGCCGCGCCGTGGACGATTTCGATGGCGGCGAAACGAGTCCGTCCCACGGCTGCGGTTTTACGCAGCGGAGTTTGCGCGGGAAGCATGGAATCGAGCAGGGGCAGAGCAATCGCAGCACCCGCTCCCCGCAACAGGGTGCGGCGCGATAAATGTCTCTTCGTTATGAACATCGCTTTGGTTTCTCCTGTTAGTCGGACGTATGGCCCGGTGCGGCTTCAACCCGTCGCATCTGGAAGGGCACGCTTTTCACGATGCCCAGAACGATCGCGGAAAATCGGTTGTTCTCACGCGCCGCATCGCGATCGATGGCGCGCACCGCGGGCATGTCGTAATACTCCACGCCCCTGCCCAGCCCATAAGTCAGCAATCTCTGCGTGAAGTTGCGAATGAACATGTCGCTGCGGGCCAGCAATGCAGCATGCAGACTCGCCGGACCGTTTACCGGCGTTCCATCGACCATGGTTCCCGACGCATCGATCGGATCGAGGCCGTCCCGTGTTCGCCAGATACCCGTGCCGTCGTAATTCTCAAGCGCGAAGCCGATCGGGTCCATCTTCGTGTGGCACGCCGCGCACACCGGATTTTTGCGATGTTCTTCGAGACGGGCGCGCACGGAAACGTCCTTCGTGCCCGCAGTGCTTTCGCGAAGCGGCGGCACGTTAGCCGGCGGATTCGGTGGCGGCGCGCCCAGAATATTCTCCAGAACCCACTTGCCGCGCACGACGGGCGAAGTACGTGTCGCGAAAGATGTCACGGTGAGGATACTGCCCTGTCCCAGCAGGCCGAAACGGTTTGGATCTGTCAGCGTGACTCGCCGGAAGCGATTGCCTTCCACGTTCGGTATGCCGTAGTGCCGCGCGAGACGCTCATCGACAAACGTATAGTTCGCGCTCAGCATGTCTGTGACGTTCCGGTCTTCGCGCATGATGCTGCCGAAGAACAACTCCGTTTCGCGACGCATGGAATCGAGCAGGTTGTCATCGAAATTGGGGTAAGTGAAAACATCGGGTTGCGCGGTTTTCAGGTTGCGCAGATAGAGCCACTGGCCGGCGAAGTTGGTCACCAGAGCTTCCGAGCGAGAGTCCGCCAACATGCGGCGAACCTCGGCTTCGAGTTGCTTCGGCTCATGCAGATGACCCGCAATCGCCAGATTCAGGAGGTGATCGTCCGGTGCGCTGCTCCACAGAAAATAGGAGAGCCGGGAGGCGAGTTCCACGTCGCCGATACGGTAATTCGTGCCGGGCGTCGCATTGGCGGGCGCATGCTCAAAGCGGAATACGAACTGCGGGTTTGCCAGGATGAACTCAAGCGCCATGCGGATGCCAGAATCGAAATCGCCCTTGTTCCGGCCGGTTTGGTAAACGCTGAGCAGATCTTCGCGGTCGGCATCGGTGATGGGCCGCCGGTAAGCGCGCCGGGCCAGATCGCTCAGGATTTTTTTGGCACAGCCGATCTCTTCTTCCTGCTTCGCGGGACGACAAGTGAAAATCTTCGCGCGGCTGGGCGTATCGCTGACGCCGGTTACGTTATGCGGTCCGACCACGCCGATGTTGCGCAGATGCGGCAGCGCGGTGAGGCCCATGGTCTGGCCGGCGAACAGATCTTCGAGACTCTGCTCGAAGGGCATGACGAAATCATCCACCGGCGCGTCGGTCTTTTGGATAAATGAGGCGGATATGACCTGAGGGCCGGCCTTGATCTTAATGGGCGGCGTCCGCATGTCGTCATCCACCTTCATGCGCGGATTGACGGGAATCAGCGCCACCTTCTCTCCGTTGACCGCGACTTCGAGCTGTTCACCCTTTTCGTAAGTGCCGAACAGCAGCGTGTTGGTGGTGAAGTAGAGGGTCATGCGGAAGGTGTATTCGCCATCCGCGGGAAAATTGTGAGTGAATACGATACCGCCGCGCGTGCCGAGGGGCGTGCCTTCTACATGGTGAGTCTGTGAAAAGGTGGAAGCCAGGTGATACGTTTCCTCCTGCGGGCTGGCGGCGGGATCACCTACGGCGATGCGGCTGATTTTTCCTGCCGCGCGAACATAGCCGTCCATGAGCGTGGGCGAGATAGTGAGGACTTCGGACATGTTGTCGAAGCCATGGCTGGAGTCGTCCGCCGGGAGCCAGTTTGCAGGGTCGATATCGACGTCCAGCAGATCGTGCACCGAGTTGGCATATTCGGCGCGATTCAGGCGGTGAAGTGCGGGCCTGCCGGCATTGGGTTTCAGTGAAGCGGACTGATCGAGGGACGTTTCGAGATAGCTGGCGAGGCCGTTGATCGCGGCGTTGTCGCGCTTTATGCCGGCGGGCGGCATCATGCCGGCGCGGACTTTGAGGATCACTTTCTCCCAGCTTTTCGCATCGCGCGAAGGGTGATCGAGATCGAGCGCGGTCAGGGACAGATCGCCGGATTTTAGTGAGTCGTTATGGCAGACGGCACAGTTCTGGTCGATCACTGTATGGGGCGCGGCGTGGGGCGCGGTTTGGGACCACGCGGTTCCCGCGATCAGCGCGAGAACCAAAGTTTTCAGAGGAAGGCTCTTGTGTAGGAAGGTTGATGGCTCGGGCACACTTATCCCTGTGAATCGCTTGAGAATATGTGGGTCGAGTGAATCGCAGCGATTCACCAACATCCCGATGCCAGCCGCCATGGAGGCAAACGAGACACAACCCGCGCGGTAGCGGACGAGCCATAGTCCACCATCCCTATGTAGTATAGGGTCATCGAAGAATTATTGTCAAGTTATGCCGCTTTGCCAGCTGCCTGGGTAATTATGGTCAGATTATTTTTCTTTCGGTAGTCTTGTTCCGTTCTTTTCGCGAGGATAAGCTTGTGGTGGCGCTCGGTTTGGGCCTTGATAAAGTGCAAAGAAAAAACAAAACCGTCTTTCGCAGGGTTGTAGGATAAGCCCTGTGTATCGGCGAGTTGGAAGAAGAGGCGGGCTTCTTCTGGTTCGGCTGCTTCGTGGGCTTTTCGGTTTTGCTGGAGCTCGTTTAGCTCCTTCCGGTATTTTTCGTAGGCTCGTTGGGTGCGCTGTGCAGAGGGACATCAGGCCCAGTTCCCTCGAATTGTCGCGGGTTACTACTGCGTCGATCACTGCGGTTTCAATCACTGCGGTTTCGATTTTGGAATTCTCGGCTTCCATGGGGCGATAGTTGTCTCCTGCGCCATCGAAATCGCCTACGGCGGCGAGGTTGGCGTAGCGGGCGCGGATCTGATTGAGACGCCAGGCTTCTTCGGCCATGCAGTTGGCGAGGAAGGTTTCGTGGGTGTTGACGGGGGCGAGATCGGTCATCATACCTGTGACGAAGGCATCGAAGTGTTCGCGTTCTTCGGGCGTCATGATGAGCACCTGACCGGTGAAGCCGTGGCGAAGGGCGTTGTATCGGACGCTTTGTTTCGCCTCTGGAGAGGAGAGTCCTTTGTGGGCTTTAGGCCTAGGAGCGTGTCGGGATGAAAAAGCTGACGCAGGTCTGTTGAGATTAGAAATGTCGCTCGGCGCAGCCGGAGATGCGAGCTTTCCCCTTGCGGTGCTGACGCAAAGGCTTGCGACGGTTGTGCACTCCGGTTTTGCGGGCAGATGACGACTGTCTTTGGGATTTCAGGCCGTCTGAGGCCGATAGCCGGACCGGAACAGTTTCAGCAGATTGTGCGTGGCGCAGATCAGCTTCCATTCCGCACCGGTTTTCGCGAATCCGCGTAACAGAAAACTCCGGATAGCTCGAGCAGCCTTGATTTGCCCGAACACCGGCTCCACAATCGCTTTTCTCATTTTATAGAGATCCCGGCCCGCGTCAGTTTGTAGTCTCTGTTTCATCTTTTCTCTGGCCGAATCGGATTCGGGCCGAGATACGGTTAGATCGCCGGGTTCCGCCACGGCGTGTGGCTCCCCCTCGCCATGCTTCTGCTTTCCGATGGCCACATATAACTCGATGCCGCTGACCCGTTCATCGGTGACCTGACTCTCGCTGAAGTAGCCCGTATCGGCGGTAGCGGCCTGCGGTTTGGCTCCCATGTTTTGTTCCACCCGCTCCAGCATCGGCGCCAGTTGCTTCTTATCGTTACTATCCTGAGTAATCTCGGCGGCCACGATGATTTGTTGTGCGCTGTCCACTGCGATCTGCGCATTGTATGCCTGCACGAAGCTTCCTTTGCGTCCGCCATCCGGCATGATCCGGCTTTCCGGATCGGTGAAGTTGCGTTGCGCCGTGGCCTCCGGCCGGGCTTGTTCGGGATCGGGTATCCGAGGCGGTTGTCCTCCAAACTTCTTGCCACGCTCCTGCTCTTTCTTCAGCCGATCCTCCAGTTTCGACTCGGCGACTTTCTTTGCCGTCTCGGCACGCTCCCGCGCTTCCTGCTCCAGCGCCGCTTTCGCTTCCGCGATCTTCTTCAGACGCCCTTCGCGTCGCGCCATCTCGCCGGTCAGATCGTCGCCACGATTTCCTTTGCCATACAGCGCATCTTCGGCGGCATCGGTTTCCTCCGCCAGCGCCAGCAGCCGTTCCACTTCCGCCCTCAGCTGTTTCTCTTTCTCCTCCATGCGGTTGTAGCTCATGGCTTTGTGTTTACTCGCATTGGCCTGCAGCTTTGTCCCGTCGATGGCTACATGCCCCAGCTTCACCAGCCCCGCTTTATCGCAAAGCTGCAGCACCTGCGTGAACATCTGCCCCAGCACTGGCAGGTGCAGTCGGCGGAAGTAGGAGATCGTGTCGTGATCCGGGTGCTGGTCCGCGCAAAGATAACGGAAGGCTATGTCGTCGTAGCTGGCACGTTCGATCCGTCGCGAACTCATCACACCCAGGCAGTAGCCGTACAGAAGCACCCGAACCATCATCACCGGGTGATAGGCAGCTTTCCCGCGTCCATCGCGCCGCCCGTAATGGCCGTAGATCTTTGACAGATCCAGTCCCGGCACCAACTCAGCGACGAAGCGCGCCAGATGATTCTCCGGTAACCAGTCCTGCAAGGATGGCGGCAGCAGAAATGGCTGATCCAGATCACAGGTTCGGAAGTTCTTGCTCACAGACCCAGGATAGAAAAGTCCCAGCCTGAGATCAAGAAATTTTTCGCCTCCACCCGAAATCGATCAATCTATTCCCGACACACTCCTAGCAGATTCAACGGGACGAGACGATCACGACGCGATGCTGGGTGTCCTCGATGCAATCCTTCAGTTGGACGGCAGACTCGCCCTCGAAAAAGCGGCAACGCTGTACCCAGAGTTTCCAGTTCAATCGTTAATCTTTCTCAGCCACGGAGATCCGGAAGCCGACCACTTCCTCCTCGATATTTTCAGACAAGAAAGCCAACGGACTGGCGCATGGCTCGCGGCGGGCAATATGCTGATGAACCGGAAACCGTCCGGCTTCGCTGCGGCAATCCTCGGAGCCTTCACGGTTGATGCGTACATCCGCGTGGTCGATAAAGGCAGCGGCGCTGTTCCGGGCGGCGGATCGGGCGGATCCTGCAGCAGCGGATTACCTGGGCCGAGGACAGGCTGGCCCCCGGTCGGGAACTATTACACGACAGGGCGCGTTAACTATTTCCCGGGAAACGCTGGCGGAGGTTTACTTGCGAATGGCGTGGATCCGTCGTTTTATGTCCGCGTAGTGGGCGCGGCGGATGTCGAGGGTTCGCGCGACGACAGGCGCTGCGACCCCAAGCCGAATCGCGACATCTTGAGAGAACATTTTCTGGGAAGCCTCGCGGGCGGGCCGCAGGGAAATGCCTCGGTCCACTCATATGTGGCACAAACCATCATCTGGCAAGACGACCCACAGTATCTGAGAGACCTCCGCGCTTTCATTCACCAGCAACAAGGTCTCCTTGAAGGACTCAGCCGGACACTGCTGGATGCAGGCTTGCTGAGTCCTGAGGAAAGTGCTTCCGCCCGCCCCTCCCTGGAGGTGCGGATTTACGATAACCGGAATGAACGACCTTCAAGTCTGCCTATAGTTCGAGACATCGGGAGCGACGTCGAGATCTCATTTCCCATCGGAATCCCGCCTGCACAATGAAACACTCGGGAAAAGCGCGCGAAGCGTCCGCGCCACGGCCGACGTCTCGGAATTCTTCCGCGCGGGCGGAGAGTCCGAGCGGCAGTCTGACCGTCAACTCGCGACGCTGCTATGGCAGACACCGCAGGAGACCCGCTGGTTTATGGTGCCGTTCGAACTCCACAACATCGCTGTTTCTTCGGTCACCGCGAAATGATCCGCATGTTCTGCCTAAAGGAAAAAGTCATGAAGCTGAATTTACTTCCCTGCATGTTGCTCGCGTTGAATTGCCTTGCTCAGGGTCCAACACAGCCGCCTTTTTCAGTTCCTCCACGTCCTCCCGGTCCGAAACTGCCTGGCATGAGCTTGGGAGCGCTTGAAACCTATTGGATCGCACCGTACGTTCGCGTCTCTACGATTTTCGGCCGAAAGACCGTCACGTGGTTCGCCAAAGACGGGAACATCCAGCGGCAAACGGAGGCCCGCGGGGTCCAACCAGGATTCATTGATGCAACTAATCGGGAAAACGGTGGTGAGACTGTATGGGGCGTCAATGAGGATTGGAAGATTACGCTTCCGCAGAGGGCCGGCGAGCCGGGTTACACGACCTCGACGCCGGATAGCCGTGTTTTCGTCGAAGAGTTTCATCCTGAACACGGGCTGATCGCGCTGAACATTTATCTCCATGGCAAGTTAACGACCACCGTAGGGCCGTTCCCGCAATATAAGGCCGATCAGGTGCAATTGAGCGACGACGGCAGCGCAAGCCTGACCATATGGAAGGATGAAACCAGGACCACTGCCCAGATCATCGGGCTGGATGCGAACGGCGTTGTTCGTTTTCGGGTAGATTGCGACGACCTCGTCATTAACAAGGGCGTCGCTCCAGACGGATCGGGCGTGCTGCTGTCGTCCAGTTCAGGGCTCAACGAATTCACATTCATGTGGTACACGGGTCAGGGAAAGCTGCATTCCTTTGAGATCACACCCAACCCGTATCTTGTCGGCTGGATACCGGGAACTCATAGTTCTCTCTTCGCGACAAGTGTTGGAGATCGGAGTCCGCATTACCAGTTGATCGATTGGGACAAAAGCGAAAGGCAATGGGAGATTCCTGCTCCGGGAACGGGACAGATGCTGGCAGTGGGCGTCACCCCGGAACTGCTTCTTTTTGAAGAGGCCGAGCTTTATAAGCCGGGATCCTGGCGCGGCGCAGACTGGGTCTTCCGGAGTGACGGCAAAGCCTGGGTGCGGACGTTCTATGCCGTCAGCGTCCAGGACGGGAGGTTGGTCGCGCGCTGGCAGTCGCAAGATCCACGAAGGCTTATGGACGGAGACCGCGACAGATTCCTGTGGATGAACGGTCGGCTGTTCTACATCACCGACAACGAATTCACCGAACTGAACCTGGATGACATCGCCTCTCAAAGGAACGGATGGACAACAGGCAGTGCCCCTGACGGTAGGTAGGCGCGCATGCGATGCGTCAGAGTCAGCGACTGGCAGAGTCCGACACCAATCGCCACGTGACGCCATGGTCGGCGGAAACAAACAGGTCGGAATGCGGCGAATCGCCAACCAATGTGAGGAGCAGCCAGACCGTGTTGCCCTGCCCGGCAACCTGCGTAACCTGAATGTTATCGGAGGCCCCGTACGGTCCCGTGATTGACGCGGGGACCGGGTTCCACGTCTTTCCTGCGTCTGTTGTGAAGAATAGCGCGTACTCCCGGAACGTTTCCCGGCCAAGGGGATTACCATCAGGTTTCCAGCCCGGCGCCTTACGGTCTCCCCACACATTCGCAAATCCGAGAGTGGCGTCGGCATAGACCGGAAGCCGGCTGCCGTGTCCGAGTCCCGGTCCTGTGTCTCCGATGACTGTGGTCGGCATGGGCACGCGCACTGGTGATAACCACGTACGGCCATCGTCGATCGAGCAATATCGCGCGTCCCCGCTGCTATAGCTGTCTGCAGGCTGATCATATCGGTTCAGATGCGCATCGACGCAAACGCGGTGAGGATGCGTGGGGTCGTCTTTCAGTTGCGCAAGTTCGCCGACATCGAACCCGGACGGATGCGAAATTGACGTGCTTATCCAGGTATGGCCGCCATCTTCGGTCGATGCCGCAGCAAGGGGCAATTCGTTTTCCGCAGTTCGCGCGACCACGAGGGAGGCGACGGTGGCAGAGCGAACGACGAGCGCCTGTGCCCCGTACCGGCCGAGCGGTGCCGTCCCCGGGCCATGTTGGTACCAATCTGCGACGGTTTGCCAAGTGTGACCGCCATCGGCTGTTGTCACGAGCATTTCGGGTAACTGGCCACCGCCTGGATCACCGAAGAGCAGCATCCATCCGTGCTGATGATCGACAAAGCGGCACTGGCCAACTTCCGACGCGCCGCCACCGGGCTCCAACAAGGTGGATTGATACACGCGCCAGGTGTGCCCTTCATCCGCGCTCTCTGCCTGATGCAGATCGAATTCAAAATGCGCTTCACCGAATTCCCGCTCGTTATCGGCCCAGAAAACGCGCATAGTGCCATCGGGTCCGAAGTTTACTTTTACTTGCGGCGAACCCTCCTCCTTGCTGCTGTCTTTGAATGTCTTCAGTTCGGGAGGTGTCGGAATGGCCGTCCAGCGAATTCCCGCGTTCGCGCCGACGCCCAGGAATTCAACCCGCCAGATCTGTAGCGTATCGCTGTCGCCCCACACGAGCGCGGAGCGCGGATTGAGGGCCTGTACACCATCGATGCGCGTAGCCGGAAGTTCTGCGGGACTGGGCGCGGACTGTAACCACACCGCCGATCCGGCCGCACACAACAAGACGAGGGCAACGTTTGTTCGGAAGAATAGCGCCATAGGGACCCTGCTCCTATTTTAAGCGGGTTTCGACGAATTGTGGCCGAACCGAATAGGAGAAGCGCGCCATGCCAAGGTCCGCGAGACCGCAATCGGCGGCGACTATCCGGCAAACGCTGTTAAAGAGCGTCGCGATAAGCGCGTGATCGCGCAAGCCAGATGCTGCTTCGCGGCGGGCTTGGAGAATTCTGACGTCACGTATTCGACGTAGGCGGCGACAGCGATGGCCGTTCACAGCTTTTCCGTTCATATCGGCCAACATCTTTTGGCATCCGGCCCGAAACCCTGCCTGTCAGAAATATGATACTATATTTCTGACATGGCGGATGTCAGTTCGAGGCTCTTGAGCCGCATGAAATCGGGAGCACCGGGAAGCGTATTTGGCCCCAGAATGTTCGATGATCTGGGCAATCCCGCTGCCGTGGATCAGGCCCTGAGCCGCTTGACCAAAGCAGGACAGATCAGGCGAATTGCTCGCGGGGTGTACGACATTCCGAGAACACACCCCACGCTGGGCGCTCTCTCGCCAGATCCCGATGCCATAGCGAGATCTATCGCCGACCAGGCCGGGTATCGGCTGCAGCCAACACCGGCGCATGCGGCCAACGTGCTTGGCCTCTCTTCGCAGGTGCCCGCGCAGATCGTCTATCTGATTGACGGCAGTTCCAGAAAGATCAAGGTTGGCAATCAGATCATCCATTTCAAACATGCTGGTCCCAGGGCGCTGCTCGGAGCAGGGACCTCCGCGGGTGTCGCATTACAGGCGATGCGCGCATTCGGGCCGGATCACCTTACGGCCGGCATCATTCAGCGGCTTCGTCGGAACTTGCCCTCAGATGCGAAAACCGGACTCAAGGAGCTCGCGCATTACGCACCGCATTGGATGACGTCGGCAATAGACGAGGTCACGGCATAACATTAGGGCGAGTCCACAGATGGATCACTTCGCCCTACTACCGGCCCCGGAGCGCGCCATCGTTTTCCGCGAAACCGCCGCCCGGTTGCGGGTGGGTTCGGCAACGATCGTGGAAAAGGATTTCTGGGTCTGCTGGGCACTTCAGCGAATCTTCTCGAGTACGAAGCTGCCGAGCCCACTCTTCAAAGGCGGAACCTCGCTGTCCAAGGTCTACAAGGTCATTGAGCGTTTCTCGGAAGACGTCGATATCGTCCTCGACCGCCACGCGCTCGGATTCGCTGGAGACGAGGACCCCTCAAACATCGCTGGTACAAACAAACGAAACCGGAAACTGGACGAATTGGCGGGCAAATGCTCCGAGACTGTTCAGGGCGCGGTCCGCCAGGAACTCCAGGAGTCCTTTCGTTCGGTCCTCGGTGAAGCGGAATGGGCGATCAGCCAAGATACGGCCGACGCGGATCGCCAGAGCCTCCTGTTCACCTACCCGCTCGGCTTAGAAGAGAACCTGTACGGCTTGGGCAACTACATTCGCCCCGTGGTTCGGCTGGAGTTCGGCTGCCGAGGGGATGTATGGCCGTCGGAGCAGCGGGCGATTCAGCCGTACATTGCCGACGCACTTCCAGGTATCCTCGCTCAGCCAACTGCAGAAGTTCACGTTCTGCGGCCTGAACGGACTTTCTGGGAGAAGGCAACGTTGCTCCATGCAGGTTTCCATTCGGGAAAAACGCCGCCCCGGCTTTCGCGGCACCATTACGACCTGGCACGCTTGTATCGGCACCAGTACGGGCAGAATGCCATAAAAGACTTCGGGCTGCTGGCAAGCGTGGTGGAGCACAAGAAAATCTTTTTCCGGGAGGCTGCGGCGCGGTACGATCTTGCCAAACCTGGCAGCCTTCGGGTCTGCCCTTCGGACGACAATATTGCGCGGATTCGAACCGACTACCGGGACATGCGGGAAATGTTCTTCGCCGAACCACCACCTTTCGAGAACCTGATGGCGGATCTGAGAGAACTGGAAGAGCGGGTCAACGGGTGAAAGCCCGGAAACGCGGAGAAGTTCGAGTCGTGCAATGGCTAGGAAAAACTTTGTATTAAAGCATGAGCCGGGAAAACTATAACGGTTACGCGTTTTGAAAAGCTATGGACTCAATTACCTCGCTGACAAGTACGACTGCGTCTCCCGGTCACGGCATCAATCCGTTCACAAAGCGTTTCGTGGCCTTTGTCGATATTCTCGGCTTCACGGAGATTGTCAACGGCATGGTGAGCGGCAAGAACAACGACTTTCAGAACATACGCGACGCGCTCAGCACGATCGATAAGCAGGTCGAAGGTTTCGATGAGTATCGTCGACTTTGTGCTCCGCTGCCGGCACCCCGCGTTTCCTTATTGCCGCCCAGTGATGTGACGATGACCGCGTTCTCCGACTGCTATTTGATCTCAGAGGGAGCCGAAGAGCCGGACACCGGCGAGGAGGTTCCGCCATGGCGTTTAATGGCAGCCGTACAGGCCTTGGGTGCGGATCTTCTGGCGAAGAACATACTCACTCGTGGCGCTATCGTGCGTGGGGACGCATTCCATGAAGATAGGGTCGCCTTCGGTCCCGCAATTATCGAGGCCATCAATATCGAGAAAGACGTCGCCAAATATCCCCGCATCGTGGTGACTCCAGAAGTTTGCGAAGCGATCAGCTGTGAGAACGCGACGATGTGGAACGAGCAACTCCTGCTCAGGGATACGGACGGGTGCTCGTTCATCAACGTTCTCACACCTCCGCTTTCAAAGTGGACCGTGATTAATGCGAACCCCGAAAGAGATCTGAGGGAGTTCTTGACAGGCGTTCGCGAAATTCTCCTAAAGCGCATCGCCGCCGTTCAGGGCTTGCGGCACGAAACCAAGATCAGATGGCTGATTCACCATTTCAACGATGCTGCCGAGTGGCACGGGCTGAAAATCGAAATATAGCGACCCGAAACGGACAAGAGCCGATCCCCTTTCGAGGACCGGCTCGGGTCGCCAGGGCCCCGCACCGTGGCAAAACCGTGACAAAACCCCTCGTGTTGAGCCTACTTGAGTTGCCTTTGAGCGAAAAGCAGATTCCCCAAGTTATTGAAAAACATGAAAGTGAAGATAAACCAAAAGAAGCTTTGGAGCGGGCCGCAGTGCGTGTGAAGCAGGCGCTCTAACCAGCTGAGCTACGCGCCCCGATCTGACTGCTCTCTTGATTCTAAACCACGTCCCCAGTTGAGCTGAAGCAATGACCTCCGCTCATCGATCGACACAAACAGCTCAGAGCAGCCGAGCGGGAAACTGGAGGCAAGGCTCCGCCGGAGCTGATGGCCATTGACCGCATCAGGAGATGGTCGGAGAAAGTGACTTCTTACATCCGCAGCAGACCCAACGGCGCGCTCGCCCGATAGCCGGGAAACACGAGCCCCAGATCCTTTTGGCCCAATTGCCCGGCCACCAGTTCGCTGAGCACGGCGCGAAAATCGGTGGTCACGGCCAGATCGCGACCTTCGTTGAGTTGCTCTCTTTCGAGACCTGGCCAGGCGCCGTAGATTTTGCCCCCGGCGACATTGCCGCCGAGCACCATCATCACGTTGCCATGGCCGTGATCGGTGCCGCCGTTGCCGTTTTCTTCGGCCGTGCGGCCGAATTCCGACATGGTCACGAGGACGATATCCTCCATGCGGTCGCCCATATCGGTGCTGAAGGCGGCGAGCGCGGCGCCAAACTGCCGCAGCATGTTCGAAAGCTGATTCGCTTCGTTGCCGTGGTGGTCCCAGCCATCCACTTCGGCAAAAGCGGCTTCGACGCCGACGTTCGCCTTGATGAGCCGCGCCACCTGCTGCAGATTCCGGCCGAGTTCGCCGCCTTGCTGGTATTGCGCTCCCTGCGCGGGCGTATATTGCTGCTGGTTGACGGTTTTGATCATCTTCATGGCCGCGAAAGCGTCCTTGCCGGGCTGGCTCAGCCGCGCGTCGTGAGTTGTGGCATACATGCTTTCGAGAATGCCGGCCGAATCCTGGGTTCCCAGCTGGAACGTCTGCGCGTTATTGACCGCGATGGCGGCGCGGTCGCCACGCAAGGTGAGCGGGAGCTGCGCCCCCAGGGAAATAGCGCGCAGGGGCGATGTTTCGGGCGTGGCGGGCGGCAGTGCGCGATTCAGCCAGCCGTTGCCCGTCGATTTGCCAGGTGTTCCCGATTCCATGTAGTCCTGGGCGTCGAAGTGGGATCGCGACGGGTCGGGCGAGCCGGTGGCTTCGACGATGGCCAGTTGTTTCTTTTCCCAGAGCGGTTTCAGAGTGTCGAGCGCCGGATTCAGCCCGAAGTGGCCGTCGAGATCGATTGCCGTGCCGCCGAACGGGCCGGGATTCTGGATGTTGGTGGCTCCGGGCGCCGCAATGGCGATGGAAGGCCGCATTTCGTAGTAGCGCTTTTCGGCAAACGGCACGACGATATTGAGGCCGTCCGCCGCGCCGCGCTGAAAGATCGCGATCAGGATTTTCTTTCTGGCTCCGGGCGTAGTTGTCGCATCCGCCGCTCGCGCCAGCCAGCCGGGCATGGCGCCCGCGCCCGCCATCACAACCGCCGAACCCCGCAATAAAACGCGTCTGGTCAACATATTCGCCCTTACCTCCTGTTGAATTCCGGAGAACCGATAATCAACGCCGCCACCGACTTCGGCGGCATGGCCGAGGTCATCGCGCCCAGCGTTTCGGGAGTGGCATCCCTGCCCAGCAGTTCGTGCGAGATGGACGCATTATCCTTGCCATCCCAGTGCGCCGTGTTCACTTTCACGCCCGGAACCTGACCGGAAACCAGCGCCGAGGCGAAGCTCAGCCGGCCCAGCAGATCGGCGGTGCCGAGCCAGGCGTCGCCGGTCAGCGGATAGCCGTTCGGCTCAACCTTACCGTAAAGTGGTTCGCCGAGATCGGTAATTTTCTGAGCTAACTGCTGGGTATCGAGGATGTCCGCGCCGGTAGCACGCAGGGCGCTGACCACCATCTCGAATGGCGATTTGATCTTGGCCTGCCAGGCGCCTTCGGAAAGGAACTCGGGCGAGAGGAACATGGTTTGCAGAACGGCGCGCAGGTCGCCGTCTGTTTTCAGGAAGGTCTGGGCCATGCGTTCCACCAGGGCGGGCGGCGGATCATCGGCCACAAAACGCTGGGCGAGCTGCTTCGAAATGAAATGCGCGGTGGCGGGGTGATGCGCCAGAATGTCGATGACCTGGAGGCCGTCCTTCTCGCCTCCGTGGGCAGCAATTTTGTGCCCGAGCAGGGTCTTCGCATCGTCATCGTGCATGAAATCCACATATTCGAACTCGGGATCGGCCGGCTTGCGGACGGTCCAGCCAGTGAAGCAGCGGGCCACTTCGATGACGTCCTGCTGGGTGTAGCCGCCGTTGACGCCCATGGTGTGGAGTTCCATCAGTTCGCGGCCGTAGTTTTCGTTCAGGCCGTGGGGCTGGCGGTTGATTGCCAGCGGCAGCTGCGCGAGCTGGATGGGCCGGGCGAAGGGGCCGACCTGCATGCGGTCATCGGCGTCGGTCGACATGGATTGCCAGTTGTCGAGGTAATAGAGCATGGCGGGATGGCGCGCGACGGCCAGCAGCAGATCTTTGAAGTGCCCCAGAACGTGAGGGCGGATGGCGTCGCGCTCGTAGCTGGTCAGCAGGGCGCGGTAGGTCTGAAAGGCCTGCTGGATGTTCTTATTCTCATAGACGTTGAAGTGATTGAACCAGAAATCGACCAGCACTTCTTCCAGTTGCCGGTTCGAGTAGACGGCGCGGTTGAGTTTGCCGGCGCGCAGATCGGAACTGACCACCTGCTGCGGGTTGCGGTAGCGCTGGGCTTCGCGGCGGATATCGGGAAGGTCCGCCAGTCGGGCGGGCGGCATGGCGGCGGCTACCTGGCGCTCTTTTTCCGGTTCCAGGCCGGTCAACAGGGCTTTCACCTGATCGGAGGCGCCGTTCATGGCGATTTTCATCTGGTCGGTATCCAGCAGATCGTTCAGTGTGGGATTGCGGCGGCGCATTTCCTGCGCCCTTTGCTCCTGCTGCTCCTTGCGGGCATCGTCGGCCTCCTGCTGAAACTCGGGGATGCTGGAGAGGTTGGTGGGGGGAAGGACCAGGAGAACCTGTTTGCGCTTTTCCGGATCGAAGGATTCGAGCGCCGCTTTGCGTTCTTCCGCGGTGCCGTTCAGGACTTTGCGCCGGTCGTCCTGAGAAAGCAGGTTCATGGCATTGACGGGCTGGGTCATCATGCCCATCTGCATCTGGGGCATCATGTAGTCTTTGACCACGAGCGACGGGTCGAGGCGCAGAGTTTCGAGCGGCTCCAGTTTGGCTTCGAGGATGAGGTTTTCCTGGATGCGTTCGGGATGCAACTGGAGGTCGATCCATTTTTCGAGGCCGAGATGGCGGACTTGTTCGACGTCGGCTGGACGCGGGCCGAAAGTCAGACGGTTGAGCGCCTGGAGGATCTGGCGGTCGGGGGGAAGTTTGGTTTCGAAGGGGGTGCCGGCGTCAATGAGGCGGGTACCGATGAGGGCCAGGAAGACGAATGAGAGCGCTGCCGAAGCTGTCGCGAGTGCCGGGCTTCGCATGGCGCGATACCTCCTGTGTGAACTCCGTCTGCCGATAAGTATAGCGTCATTCTTGGGTGGCGGGGTTACTCCGGCTAATGAGACTGAC
>Ga0302319_10001343_pt1 | contig 54996 bp, 46 predicted proteins | sample Bog_T0_2_FD_203319 | JGI IMG/M metagenome (GOLD analysis project Ga0302319, IMG submission 203319) | Peat permafrost microbial communities from Stordalen Mire near Abisko, Sweden - Bog_T0_2 | ecosystem: Environmental > Terrestrial > Soil > Wetlands > Peat | place: Sweden: Abisko, Stordalen Mire...
GGTGACGATGTCAGAGTTTGGCCGCACCGCGCGCGAGAACGGCACCGGCGGCACCGATCACGGCCACGCCAACGCGATGTTTGTGCTGGGCGGCCAGGTAAAGGGCGGCAAGGTCTACGGCCGCTGGCCAGGACTCGCGGACGGACAACTGAACGAGGGCCGCGACTTGGCTGTGACGACCGATTTTCGACAAGTGCTGGGAGAGGCCGTTGCCAAATCGATGGGCGCGCGGAATCTCGACCTCGTCTTCCCCAATGCGCAGCTGCAACCGAATCGCTTTCTGCATTTGATTTAGCATCACTCCGCGCGTAGCGCCTCGGTGGGATTGACCCGCGCCGCGCGGCGCGCTGGGAAATAGCTGGCGGCGATCGCCGAGACCCCTAGCACCAGCGCCACTCCTATCAGAGTGACGGCATCCCATGCCTGCACGCCGAACAGCAGCTTGCTCATCAGCCGCGCCGCGCCGACTGCGCCGGCCAATCCCAACACCACGCCCACCACTGTGAGCCGGCCGGCTTCGCCCAGCACCAGTTTGTAGACCGAGCTGCGCTGCGCGCCGAGCGCCATCCGCACGCCGATCTCGCGCGTCCGCTGACTAACCGAATAGGCAACCACACCATAGAGGCCGACCACACCCAGCACCAGCGCCAGCACTGCGAAACCGCCAACAAGATATGCCATAGAGCGATGGATGTAGGCCGTCTGCGAGTTATTGACCTGGTCGATCATGGTGCTGCCCAGTTCAACAGCTACATCCGGGTTCAGCGTATGAATGGTCGCGGCCAGCTCGGGAAGGATGGCGTGCTCATCCTGCCGCGTGCGCACCAGGATGGAGAAGTAAGTATCCGTGTTCTGGTTGAAGTGATAGTACTCTGCCGGCCACTGCGCCTGCTCCAGTCCCGCGTCTTTGAAGTCCGCCACCTCGCCCACAATCTCGCGGATCGATGTGGGGGTCAGCGCGGTGTCGCCGACACGTTTTCCGATCGGGTCTTCACCGGGAAAATACATTTTGGCGAACGTCTCGTTGACGATGATCACCCTCGGCTTGTTTCCATCTTCGGCATCGCGGAAGAAGCGGCCGCGCAGCAGCCGCGCGTGCAGCGTGGCGAAGAAGTCCGCGCTCACGTCGCGCTCGTTCACTTCGTTGTGGATGCCGTTGTACGGCCGGCCCACAAAGCGCACCCAGTCGGTGTTGCAGTTGCAGCTGACCGGCAGCTGGCTGGTAATGGCCGCCGACTCCACGCCGGGCAGCGCATCAATCCGCTGGATCGCCTGGCGGGCGAAGCTCACTACCTGCTGGTCCTTTGCATAGGCAGAGTCGGGCAGCCCCACGTTGATTGTCGCCAGATGATCGGCCTGGAATCCAAGGTCCAGATGCAGCAGCTTGTAGAGGCTTTTGCCCAGCAGGCCGGCGCCGGTGAGCAACACCACCGCCGTTGCCAGTTCGACGACCACCAGGTTGGCGCCCATGCGGCGCCATTGCCGGCCGGCCGAACCGCGCGCGCCCTCGGTGAGCCCATCACGGAGATTGGAGAGTCGGAAGTGCGCGATCGGCGTGAGCGAAAACAGCAACGCCGCCACGACTGCCAGGCACGCAGCAAAGGCGAGCACGTGCGCATTCAATCCAAGGCCGCGCAGAAACGGCATGCCGGTCATCATTTCTTGGGAGATGAGGCCGAAGAGCGCCTTCATTCCGATGTAGGCCAGCAAGAGTCCCAGGGCGCTGCCCGCGGCGACCAGCGTGAGGCCCTCGGTGACGAACTGGCGCGAGAGGCGCGCACGCGAAGCGCCCAGCGCGCCACGCACGGCGATCTCGCGGCGGCGGCCTTCCGCGCGCACCAGCAGCAGGCTCGATACATTGATGCAAGCGATCAGCAGCAGCAGGCCCGCGCCGCAGAGCAGGACGAGGAAGATGGGGCGGATATCGCCGATGATGGCCTCAGACAGCGGGATGACGCTGGCTGAATTGCCGCGGTTCGAATCAAAATACTGCTTCTCCAGTTGCGCCGCGATGTCTTTCATCTCCGCACGCGCAGCATTCACGGTGACTCCGTCCTTCAGGCGTCCCACACCATCCAGGTTGTGGCAACTGCGGCGCTTTTCGCACTCGCGTATTGGTTGCAGAGGCTCCCAAAACTCGGCATTGTCGCGGAGAGCGAATTGAAATTCGCTCGGCAGCACACCCACAATGGTGTAGGAAATGCCGCTCAGGTTGACGACCTGGCCCACCACGTCGGGGCGACCGCCGAAGCGGCGCTGCCAGGTTCCATAGCTGAGCAACGCGACGTGCGCGGCACCGACGACGTCTTCGCCGGCGCGGAAGTCACGGCCGAGCGCTGGGCGCACGCCGAGCGTGGAGAAGAAGCCCGCGCTCACCCGCTCACCTGGAACGGACTCCGTGCCGCCGGCGGTCTTGAGCGCGTAGCCGGTGTTGGCGAAGACGTCCACGGAGCTGAAGACGCTGTTCATCCGCTTCCAGTCAAGGTAGTCGGGATAAGAGAGAGGATTGCGCTCAAACTGCGCCGAGTTCTCCGTCACTTCGATCAGGCGGTTGGGTTGCGGGTAAGGCAGCGGCTTGATGAGCGCTGCATCCACAAACGCGAAGATGGCCACGCTGGCGCCGATGCCCAGGGCCAGAATCACGATCGCGGTTGCCGCGAATCCCGGGCTGCGGTGCAACTGCCGCAGGGCGAAGCGCAAATCCTGCACGACGGTCTCGAGCTTGAATCCCACCACGCTGTGGCTCCTGTCGCGGAGCTGCGCCGCGTTGCCGAACTGGCGCATCGCCGCATAGCGCGCGGCTTCCGGCGTCATGCCATCCGCGACAAACTCGCGCTCCGCCTGCTGGCGATGAAAGGTCATCTCCTCGTCGAGCTCGGCGGTGAAGCGATTGCGGCGGAACAGGAAACCAAGCTTGTTGAAGAATCGGCGGATGGAGTTCATCTAGGCATCCTGCACATCGCTGAGCACGCGGCCGATGGCGGCGATCACCTGCTCGAACTGGGTGAGTTCGACGCCGAGTTGCTTGCGGCCGGCCGCGGTCAGCGTGTAAAAGCGCGCGCGGCGATTGGTCTCCGTCATCTTCCACTCCGCCTTCACCCAGCCCTGCAAGAGCAAGCGCTGCAGCGCAGGATAGAGCGAGCCCTCTTCGACGGTGAGCACATCGTCCGAGAGGCGCTTGATTTGCAGGGCGATGCCGTAGCCGTGCAGCGGCGCGCGCTGCAACGTTTTAAGGATGAGCATGTCGAGCGTCCCGGGCAAAAGATCGGATTTCCTGGCCATGCATTGATATATAGATTATCTATGGGTAGAGAGTCAATGGGAATTTACGGGACGGTGGTTCGTGCCGTCCCACCCTTGACGCGAAGACAAGTACACGTCAAGGATGGGGCACCCAGCGAGAAGTTAATTGACCCCCTGCGAGCAAAGAGCGAGCGTCTGCCGCACCGCAGGTGCTCTCTGCCCCAACGCAGGTGGCTAGTGCTTGGCGTACATCTCCATCACGTCCATGCGCAGCTTGGCGCGGCTCGATTCACGGGTATAGAACATGTGCCCGCCCGGAAACTCGTGCACCGCCACGCGGGCCGGGTCGCCCATCACCGGAATCTGGTCCACCGTGAGCACCGAGCCCATGAAGGGGCAGGAAAGATCGTTCCAGCCATGCACGATGAGCACGCGCAGCTTGGGGTCGGCTGCCACAGCCTCGCGCAAATCGGGCACCGCGCCGCGGCGCAGGTCGCCACCGCGATCCCACTGCCGATTCACCTCGCCGGAGAGCGCATTGTAGCGCGCGTCCACCTTCCAGCCCACGGTGCGCGTGACAAAATCCACCATCGCCGAAGTCATGGGCGCAATGATGCTGGCTAATATCGGGTCGTTGGCGCGCTGCTCCGGCGCAAAGGGAAACGGATCGAACGAAGTCACATTCGAGTCGTAAACGGAGCCCAGCTTCCCCTGCTCGCGCCACGCCTCGCGCAGATACGCACCTGTCTCGAGACGCCCGCCGGAGTACCTCACGAACGCCGAGTCGAGGCCGCTCAATTCGGTCACGCGCTGAATCATCTTCTGCTCCGCGTCCGGATCGGAGCGTCCCTTGAGCAGCGTGGTCGCGTAATCGCCGCGCGTGTAGGCAATCACATCGGCCATGGCCTGCGGCGTCAGCTTGTTCTCGCGCTCCAGATGCGCAGCGGCAATCGATGGCAGCGTCATCATCCACGGCACCGGCGACAAGTCGCCGTCGTCCTCGATGGTCGGATTCAGATAAGGCGACACCAGCACCACGCCGTTCATGGCCACGCCCAGTTCCGACTGCAGATAGTGCGTGATGCGCGGCCCGCGATAGCCGCCATAGCTCTCGCCCACCAGGTACTTCTTCGAACTCAGCCGGCCGTTCTTCACCAGCCAGTCGTACACAACGCGCGACAGATACTCGATGTCCGGTGTGGTCGAATAGAAAAGCTTCTTGGCCTCGGCCTCCGGCACGCTGGCACGGCTGAATCCGGTACCGACCGGGTCAATGAACACGAGGTCGGTAAAGTCCAGCCATGTGCCCGGATTGTCGGCGAGCACGGTTGGGTCCGATGGACTGTCGCCCTCGTTGCCCACGGCCAGGTGCTTGGGCCCGATGGCGCCGAAGTTCAAATACACGCTCGACGCGCCCGGCCCGCCGTTGAACGCGAACGTCACCGGCCGGTTCTCGCCCTCAACCGTATACGCGGTGACCACCACCTGGCCTGCAGTCTTGCCATCGCCATCGCGCACCGCAAGCGCACCCACGGTCACGGTGTAATGGAGCGGCTTGCCGTTCAGTTCGATGGACTGCTGCACGCGCGCATCGGCGGGCAGCGGGGGCAGAGCGTTTTTGTCGGGTGTGCTCTTGTCCGCCGCGGCCTTGTCGCCTGTGGATTTATCTCCGCCGCCCTGGGCGTCACCGGCAGCGGGTTTGTCGCCGTTATGCTCTTTGCCGGCCTGCGCGCGCAGCGGCGAGACGGAGAATCCAAGATAACAAAGCGCGCACACGACCGGAGTCATGCGCCGGAATGCAGGTCGATTCAGCAGAAACTTCATGACGATACGATACATGGCCGCCGCATGCCTCTGGCAGTCCCCCCACCGCATGATTTAACCTCATGGATGGTATGAAACTTACGCACACGCTTCTCATCTCCGCGCTGGCCGTGACCTTTGCCGGTGGGGCCGCCGCGCAGTCCACGCCTGTGCTGCCCGACAAACCGGCCGACTTGCCCGATGCGCCCCAGGCCACTGCCGCCGTCATGATCCATCCCAACGGTCCCACGGTGGTCATGGACACCTCCATGGGCCGTATCACCTGCCAGTTTTTTGAGCGCCAGGCGCCCAAGGCCGTGGCCAACTTCATTGGGCTGGCCGAAGGCACCATTGAGTGGACCGACCCCACAAGCAAAAAGAAAGAGCATCATAAGCCCTACTACGACGGCACCATCTTCCATCGCGTGATCCCGGAGTTCATGATCCAGGGCGGCGACCCCACCGGCACCGGTATGGGCGATCCCGGCTACAGCTTCGACGACGAGTTCGATCCCAACCTCAACTTCGACAAGGCCGGCCGGCTAGCCATGGCCAACTCCGGGCCCAACACCAACGGCGGCCAGTTCTTCGTCACCGAGCAGCCCTACGAATCGCTCAACCAGCATTACACGCTCTTCGGCCAGTGCGACGAGTCCAGCATGCTCGTTGTGCAGACCATCGCGCGCGTCACGCGCGACGGCAACGACAAGCCGCTGACGCCGGTGGTGCTGAAGAAGGTGACCATCGTCCGCGAAGGCCAGCCTCTGCCGCCGCCCCCGGCCGACGCCGCGCCGGCGGCGCCCTCCGTCCAACCCGCGCAGCCATCCGCGCCCAAACAGTAATCCAAAACTGGCTACCCAGGTCTCGTCCGCCGCGGCGGATGAGACCTGGGTAGCCACGAACAAAGAATCGGAAAATCCCGCAATCAGAATCAGGAGTTCTCATGTCCCTAGCAGCAGGCACCTACGCCGTCTTCTCTACCACCGAAGGCAAGATCACCGTTCGCCTCTTCGAGGCCGACGCGCCCATCACCATCAAGAATTTCATCGAACTGGCCGAAGGCCAAAAGGAGTGGACGCACCCCACCACCCGCGCCAAGTCCACCGACAAGCTCTTCGACGGAACCATCTTCCACCGCGTCATCCCCGACTTCATGATCCAGGGCGGCGACCCCACCGGTACCGGCATGGGCGGACCCGGCTATCGCTTCCAGGATGAGACCAAGGGCTCCGCGCACAGATTCGACAAGCCTGGCAAGCTGGCCATGGCCAACTCCGGCCCCAACACCAACGGCTGCCAGTTCTTCATCACCGTCGCGCCCACCGACTGGCTCACCGGCAAGCACACCATCTTCGGCGAAGTGGTGGAAGGACAGGACATCGTGACCAAGATTTCGCTGGTTCCGCGCGGCGCGCAGGACAAGCCCCACAAGCCTGTTGTGCTCGAATCGGTCACCATCGAGCGCGTAGCTTAGCGGAATCCAACGCTTGAAACAGCGAGCCCCCAACTGGGTCGAGGGCTCGCTGTTTGGGGTCTAAGTACTATTGTTCTTCATCGCTCCAATCTGACTTCCACGTCTCATCGGCTGTCTTCTTCTCCGCCGCGGAATCCCCGCGCCTGTAGAATGACTGGAAGCGCATTCATTCGCCAGCCATGACCTACTTCGATCAAGTTTCTGAAGCCGCCGCGTACCTTCGCAACCGGCTCGGTCCGCTCGCGCCGCGCATCGGCCCCAAAATCGGAATCGTGCTCGGCTCCGGCCTGGGCGCGGTGGCGGACGCTGTTACCGGCCCGATCTTCGTCCCTTACGCGGAGATCCCGCACTTCCCGCAATCGACCGTCGAGGGTCACTCCGGACGCCTGGTTGCCGGGCTTCTGGGTGAAGTGCCCGTGGCAGTCATGCAGGGCCGCGTTCACTTTTACGAGGGCTACACACCGCAGCAGGTCACCTTTCCCATGCGCGTGCTGGGCGCGCTGGGTCTGCGCGCGGTGATGCTCACCAACGCAGCCGGCGGCATTGCCGAGAGATACCGCATCGGCCAGCTCGTCGCCCTCGCCGACCACATCAACTTCATGGGCTTCAATCCGCTTGCCGGCGCCAACGAGCCGCGCTTCGCGGCCAAGCCCGGCGCAGGGCTGCGCTTCTTCGACATGACGGAGGCCTACTCGAAGACCCTCCGCTCCCTGGCGCACGCGGCCGCGCAGGAAGAGGGATTCGATCTCGCCGAAGGTGTCTACCTGGCCGTGAGCGGTCCAAGCTTCGAAACACCTGCCGAGATCCGCGCCTTCCGTTCGCTGGGCGCAACACTGGTCGGCATGTCTACCGTGCCGGAGACCATCGTCGCGCGCCACATGGGGATCGAGGTGCTGGGCATCTCCTGCGTCACCAACCTGGCCGCGGGCCTGGGCGCGACGCAGCTCAGTCATCAGGAGGTCTTCGAAGCCGGGCGCCAGGTGGAGCACCGGCTCGCCCGCCTCTTCGAGCGCCTGGTTCCGCGCATTGCCGCGCACCTGGAGACGGGGCCATGAGCGTGCCGGCATGAGCGAGACTCGCAACCAGAAGTCTGCCGTGCGCAGCGCTCGAAACGAAGATGGTACGCAGTACCTGCCCTTTCCGCCAGTGATGCTGGCCATCGCTGGCTGCTCCGGCTCAGGCAAAACGACGCTTGCCGCCGAGCTGGCCCGCACCCTGGGCGGCGTCCACTTCCACTTCGACAACTACTACCGCGACCTCTCTCACTTGCCGCTGGCCGAACGCGCAGTCGAAAACTTCGACGACCCGGCGCTGATCGAGAGCGCGCTGCTCATCGAGCACGTGGCCGCGCTCGCCCACGGCAAGCCCATCGAGCGCCCCCTCTACGACTTTGCCGCCTACATCCGCATCCCCGGCCAGACGGAAACCTTCTCTCCCGGCCCCTATGTGCTGGTGGAAGGTCTCTTCGCTCTCCATTACCCCGAACTGCTGCCGCTCTACCAGCTGCGCATCTACGTGGATACGCCGGATGAGCTCTGCTTTGAGCGGCGGCTCAAGCGCGACATGGAAGAGCGCGGACGCACCCCGGAGTCCGTCCGCCACCAGTATGACCTCACCGTCCGCCCAGCCAGCCTGGCATACGTGCGGCCTTCCGCCATCCACGCTCACCTAGCCGTGGACGGAACCGGCGCTCTCGACTGGAAAGTCGAACGCGTGCTGAGCGAAATGCGCACCCGCGGACTTCTCCATGCGGCATGCTGACCCGTTTATGTCCTTCGCCCATTACCGAAGGAATGAGGAATTTCGAGATTTCTTTCCGCAGCCCTGTCACAATGGCGCAGAATTTACATCCAATCCATGCAGCGCTTTCATCCGTAGAGGTAATGTGAGGATGAGATGAGCCTTTCGATGACCATGAGCGAGTTGAATTTGACGGGCAAGCATATCGCGTCCTTCGACGCGATCAGGAGAAGTGCTTCGCCTTGGCTGCTGCAGGGCATATCGCCACGCCGCCTGGCACTCACCCTGGCGCTGGGCTGCGCCATCGGCTGCATTCCCCTGGTTGGCATCCCCACGCTGCTGTGCGCTGCGCTGGCGCTGGCGCTCAAACTCAATCTGCCCGCCATTCAAGCGGCCAACTATGCCGTGATGCCGCTGCAGCTGTTGCTGATTGTGCCCTTTGTCCGCCTGGGCGGGTGGCTTATCGATTCCCGCGCCAGGCCGACAGTCGCGGCCGGCGCGCTGTTGCACACCTCTCCCATGCGCCTGGTCACCGAACTCGGCTCGCTGGCCGGTCAGGCTCTGCTGGCCTGGGTCGTCATCGCCATCCCCAGCGTGCTGCTGCTCACCTTCACGCTCACCCTGCTATTGCGCCGCATTCCCGCGCTGGCCGAAGCCGAAGTCGGCGACTGAGCCGCAAATGCCTCGCGCCTTGCTCCCCGCGTCCTACTTTCCCGCATAGGGATCGACAACCGGCTCGGCGCTCTTGACCCAGGCGGTATAGATCATGTCGCGCAGCATGGAGGCGCCGGCGGCCAGACGCTCCACGGTAAACTCGCGCGACTCCGCTGTGCCCGCGCCAACAAAGCCTCCCGCCTTCTCAAGTTGATAGACCTGCTCGACGTGGGTCTTGGTCTCCCGCAGGTAGGCCACGTAGCTCGAGAAGATGTCGCCCTCGATGGCCTTCGCCGCTGTCATCTTTGCCCGAACCTCAGGCTCGTGCAGGTTGGCATCCACAAAGGGCCCCTCGAACTGCCAGTGGATCGTGTGGTCGGTAGTGTAGCCGTTGGGATTCGGCCCCACCCAGCCGTTGTATTGGATCGTGGTGTGCAATGGCTGCGACGCGTCGCCCACATAGTGCCCCAGCCAGCCTGCGTAGAACAACGCCGCCGCTTCTACACCGCGGGTATCCTGGTGCGCGGTCTGGAGTGCGCGGTACTCGCGCAAGGCAGCCTTCAGCCGCTGGTAGACTTCGGTGGCCTCCCAGGGTTGCAGACCGATCTTCTCCGGGCGCTGGCCGGAAGCAAACACCTTCGCCTCGAAGTCCAGCCTGCGCCGCGGCAAGGGGCCCAGCGCATCGGCCGGCTCCAGGTCGATGAAGTGCTCCAGAGCTTGCGCCGCGTTCAGTTCCGGCTCCCCAGGAGAACGCCAGCGGTCCGGCTCCGGGCCCAGGTACTCGATCTCATTGATGGCGGCTTCGGAGCGCAGAAACTCCGGTACGCTGGCCGGTAGCGAACTGGTGGCCAACTTGTTCACCAGGCGATGGCCGGTATTACCCCAGGCGCGGGCGGCCGGTGGCTGGCTTAGCACGCAGACCAGCCCGGCTATTGGCAAGACGCAAAAGGACAGGCGAAGGAGACGGGAGTGCAGCAATGTGCGCGACATGGCACCAGTATAAGGTTGCCGAAGCGGGGATGATGGGGACGGTCCGGCAGGAATGGTCTGGCTCCTCTGCCTGCCCGGCTGCGTCCCTCTGGCAGCCATCTAGTTACCTGTCCGTTACTTCGGCGTTTCATCCTCATTAGGCTGAACGGAATTGCCTAGAGAGTCTGAAATCAAACGCTTATACTATGTGAAAATCGTCCTGGGAGCGGCCGGCAATGCTTCCAGGACAAGAAATCCAGGCTTCTTGAACACATATGGCCTGCGGAGGTCGTCATGGCTACCGCGTAATGGCCGGTTTGCAGCATACTAGAGCGTAGCCAGAGCAAGCGTGTTTTCCCACAAGGTTTTCAGGGTGCTTTCTTCCAATCCGGCCGAACTGCCCCCGGAATCTTCTTCGGAAGAGATCATTCAGCGGGATTGCCTGCGGGGCCCGGGCACGCTAGGACCTTGGGGGATTCATGCAGGACGGCGTTGACGCCTATAACACGATCCCTTCGCACCCAACCGCGACCCCGGTCCGCCGCGGCATCTCTCTGCTTTGGCCTGCTTTAGGTGGCCTGTCTCTGGCGCTGGCCACGGGAGCTGTTGCCGCGCGGCTGGCTGCCGGACCGCGCTTCGATGGGCTGTTGCTCTTTGCCGCCTGCGTGGCCGTGGTCGTACTGGCCTTGCGACTGCTGGTCCACGAGGGTGCTTCCACGCTATCCCTTGCCCCTGCGGTGCCCGATTCGATGAAGCACCTGTTGGAGTCGGCGGGTCCGGGCGTGGTTGCCATCAGCCTCGATGGCAGCCTGACCTATGTCAATCCCTCTGCCGAGAGCATGCTCGGCTACCACGCCGAAGAGCTGATGCGTGAGTGGGCAACTTTTGCAATCCTCGGCCCCGGTGAGGGTGCACGCCTGGTCGCGGAGATGGAGCGGCTCTGCGGCAAGCTGCGCGCTCCCGAGCCCACGCCGGCTGGCCGCATGGCGGCCTATATGGAGTGTGTGCGCAACCTGCCGCCCAGCCGCGTGCCCCCTTTCGATGCGCAGTTGCGCCGCAAGGACGGTGTGCTGGTTCCAGCAACGCTGCATCTTTCCGTCCTGCGCGACAACAACGGCGCCATCGCCGGCCTGATGGCCGTGGCCGTGGACCAGGCCGCGACTCTGCGGCAGGACCAGGCGCTCCGCGAGTCCCAGGAGCGCTATCGCGACCTGTTTGAAAATTCGAGTGAGATGATCGCCACGCTCAGCCCGGCGGGCAAGTTTCTCTACGCCAACCCCGCTTGGAAGCGCTGCTTCGGCAAGGACATCGCCGAGCTGGCGGAGATCAACTGCTTTGACGAGCTCTTTGGCAACGGCTGCCGCGCCGAGGTGGCGGCGATGTTTCGCCGTGCCCTCGATGGCGAAGCGGTAGACCGTGCCTCGTTGCGCCACCACACCTCAGACGGCCGCGTCATGGAGCTCGAGCTGAGCCTCAGCCAGCGCCAGAAAGCGGGGAATCCTCTGGCAATCCGTTGTCTGATGCGCGACGTAACCCAACAGAAGCAGCGCGAACACCGCCTCGCCCTGCAACTGGTGGTCAGCCAGATCCTCGGCGAGAACGCCTCCCCAGACATTGCCGCCACGCGCATCCTGGAAGCGCTCTGCGTCTCCCAGGGCTGGGACATGGCCGTCAAATGGAGGGTCAACGACGAAGAAAAGCGTCTTGAGTTCAGCTCTGCCTGGGCTGCGCCCGGACACCGCTCCGAGACCTTCATCCAGGAAAGCATGGGGCAGACCGTGGCCAGGGGCATTGACCTTCCCGGCCGCGCCTGGGCCGACGCCCGGCCTGTCTGGTTCTTTGACCTGGCCTCGGTCCCGGCCACCGCGCGAGTTGAGTCCGCGCTGCGCCATGAGATGGTCACCGGCTGGGCCGTCCCCGTGCGGGAAGGCAACCAGGTGCTGGCCGTGCTGGAGTTCTACTGCCATTTCAGCCTGCGCGAGGACCGCGAGGCTCTGGCCGCGGTGGAGACCGTGGCCGCTTCGCTCGGCCAGATGCTGGCTCGCACCCGGGAGCGCGGCCGCGCGGAAGACCTCTATCGCCAACAGGAGATCCTGCTCGACTCCGTGGCCGACGGCATCTGCGGCGTGGACAGGTACGGCCTCATCACCTTTGCCAACCCCGCCGCAGCCCGGATGCTCGGCGCAGACGCGGAAGCTCTCGCCGGCCTGCCGGTGCATGACGTGCTCCATGGCGCCGCGCCCAGCAATCGCATGTGCAGCGAGGATTGCCCGCTGCGCCGCGCCCAGGGCCGGCAGAAAACAGCCGCAGGCGAAGACACTATCTTTCGCGCCGACGCCAGTTCTTTTCCCGCCGAGTATGTACTTACGCCTATCGCCGACCAGGGCCGCTTCTCCGGCTCCGTGCTCAGCTTCCGCGACATCAGCCAGCGCTACGCCCTCGACCGGCTCAAGGACGAGTTCATCTCCACCGTCAGCCACGAGCTTCGCACCCCGCTCACCTCCATTCGCGGGGCCCTCGGCCTGCTCTCTTCCGGCATCCTGGGCAAGGTCAACGACAAGGCCGCCAACCTGCTCCGCATCGCGCTCACCAACTCCGACCGCCTGGTCCGCCTGATCAACGACATCCTCGACCTCGAGCGTATCCAGAGCGGCAAGGAGCCGCTCACATTTCGCCCCGTGCAACTGGCCCAGATCGTCCGCCAGGCCATTGACGGCATGGCGCCAGTGGCCGAAGCGGCTGGCGTCCAGCTCATCCACGACACCACCCAAGTGGAGATCGCCGCCGATCCCGATCGCCTGCTCCAGGTGCTCACCAACCTGATCTCGAACGCGATCAAATTCTCGCCGCCCAGTTCCACCATCTCCATCATGATGCGGCCCGGTTCGAGCGGCGTCACGCTCTCCGTAATCGACCAGGGCCGCGGCATCCCCGCCGACAAGCTGGAAGCCATCTTCGGACGGTTCCAGCAGGTGGATGCGTCCGACTCCAGGCAAAAGGGCGGTAGCGGCCTGGGCCTGGCCATCTGCCGCACCATTGTGCAGCAGCACGCGGGCCGCATCTGGGCTGAGCGCAATCCCGTTCGCGGTTCCACCTTCCGCGTCTTTCTACCCTTCCAACCCGCGCCCCTTGAAGCGCTCAACCCCGGTTTCGACCGCCAGACCGGCCACGAAACCGGCCATGGCACGGTGCTGCTGGCCGACGCCAACCCGGCCTCGCGGCCCCACATCGCCGCCCTGCTCACCGGCCACGGCTACCGGGTGGTGGAAACCACCAGCGTGGAAGAGACCCTGGCCGCGGCTCACGAGTCCGTCGAAGCCATCCTCCTCGACACCTCAATGGACGGCATGAACGGCTGGGAGATACTGCCCCTGCTGCGCCGCCTCCATCCGGACGCACACCCTCCCATTGTGCTGCTCAGCGTGGACAAGCGTCAGGATCCCTCCGCGCTGCCCACCGACGCCGAAGGCTGGGTGGCCAACCGCCTCAGCGACGATGCCCTGCTCGGCGAATTGGCCCGGGTGCTCTGCGGGCCTGGCGAAAACGCCCGCATCCTGGTCGTCGAAGACGACGTCGACCTGGCTCACGTCATCGCCGATGTTTTCGCCCGCGACGCCATCGAAGTGAAGCTGGCTCACACGCTCCAGGAGGCTATGGACGCCTGCTTCGCTTTCCAGCCCCATCTGCTGGTGCTCGACATCGGCCTGCCTGACGGCGACGGATTTAACGTCGTGGACTGGCTGCGCAAGCACGAAAACCTGGCCCATCTGCCCATGGTCGTCTACTCCGGCCGCGATCTTTCCCCCGACGAGTGCCGCAAGCTCACTCTCGGCCCCACCCAGTTCCTCACCAAGGCCCGCGTTCAGCCCCAGCAACTGGAGGCACTCGTGCTCACCATGCTGCGCAGCTCCCGCCACATGGACGAGGCCGCCGTCCCCCAATCCTCGCTCAAGAGTCCTTGATCGCTAACCATCCACCGGGCAGCTCGTTGGCTGAAGAGTTCCCCATTCACCAGCCTTCGTGAGCGCACCCATCGACAGGGCCGCCCAAAGCGCCGACAATGTTCCTAGCGCAATTGCCAATTCGCCGACTCGCAGACTTGCTACCTTGCCGACTTGCAGTCTTGTCGTCCGCTGATCTCCATTCTCTGCTTTTCGAGGTTCTATCTTTATGTCCCACCGCATCCTGATCATCGACGATGAAGACGATATCCGCGAAGTGGCCGCGCTCAGCCTGGAGACCGTCGCGAACTGGCAGGTCTATACAGCCAACTCCGGCGCGCAAGGTCTGGCACGCGCCATCGAGCACCAGCCCGACGCCATCCTGCTGGACGTGATGATGCCCGGCATGGACGGTCCCACCACCTTTCGCGAGCTGCGCAAGAACCCGGCCACCGCCCACATTCCGGTGCTGCTGCTCACCGCCAAGGTACAGAGCTCCGACCAGCGCCGCTTCGCCGACCTGGGGGTCGAAGCCATCCTGTTCAAGCCCTTTGACCCACTCACGCTTTCCAACCAAATCTCTACCGTGCTCGGCTGGAGCTGACATCGCATGGACTCCGACGCGCAGACCGCACTCTCCGCAGCTCTGGACCGCATGTGGGCCCAGTTCCTGCCGCAGATGCACGAGCGGGTTGACGTCCTCGAGGCAGCGGCCCAGGCATTCGCAGCCGGGCCGCTCTCGATCGACCGCCAAGAGCAGGCCCAGGCCGCCGCGCACAAGCTGGCCGGCACGCTGGGCACCTTCGGGCTCACGCGGGGCACCGTCCTGGCCCGCGAGCTGGAGCTGATCTACTCCCAGCAGAACGAGCCGGAGGAGGATCTGGCCGAGAGGCTCGCTTGTACCGCCGCCGAACTGCGCACAATCATCTCCACCCGCAAATAAAAAGGCCGGAGCACGCTCGCGCGCACTCCGGCCTCTTTTTCATTCTGCTTGCATCCACGACTGCGGGTGCACCAGGCCTTATTTCTGAGACCTGGGAAACCTTGAGCCGCCATGCGGCGCAAGCCGCGTCTGCCGCACAGCAGGTGATTACTTTAGGTCGAAGCGGTCGAGGTTCATGACCTTGCTCCAGGCCGCGACAAAGTCAGCGACGAACTCCTTCTCCCCGTCGCTTGAGGCGTACACTTCCGCCAGCGCACGCAGTTGCGAGTTCGAACCGAAGACAAGATCGACTACGGTGGCCGTCCACTTGTGCTCGCCGGTCGCCCGATCATGCCCCTCCAACAAGCCTCCCGATGCAGTGGACTTTTGCCACTTGGTGTTCATGTCGAGCAGGTTCACGAAGAAATCGTTGGTGAGCGTTCCAGGCCGCTTGGTGAAGACGCCATGCGTGGACCCGCCGAAGTTTGCATTCAGCGCGCGCAAGCCGCCGACTAGAACCGTCATCTCCGGCGCGGTCAGCGTGAGCAGGTTCGCCCGATCCACCAGCAACTCAGCCGCCGATTCCTCGTGTTCCTTGTGGAGGTAGTTGCGGAACCCGTCTGCGACTGGCTCCAGTGGGACAAACGACGGCTCATCGGTCTGCTCCTGCGACGCATCCGTGCGTCCTGGCGCGAAAGGAACCTCCACGTCGTGGCCGGCCTTCTTCGCCGCTTCGGAGACGGCAGCGCAGCCGCCCAATACGATCAGATCGGCGAGCGAGATCTTCTTCCCACCGGTTTGCGCGCCATTGAAGTCCTTCTGGATCGATTCCAGAGTGGCAAGAACTTTGGCCAGTTCAGCCGGCTGGTTGACTTCCCAATTCTTTTGCGGCGCCAGGCGAATGCGCGCCCCGTTGGCCCCGCCGCGCTTGTCGCTGCCGCGGAAGGTTGAAGCCGATGCCCAGGCAGTCGTGACCAGTTCCGAGATCGATAGTCCGGATGCGAGGATCTTGTCCGAAAGGGCAGTCATATCCTGCGCATCGATCAATTTGTGATCCGCGGCGGGAATTGGATCCTGCCACAGCAGGTGCTCCTTCGGAACCAGCGGGCCAAGATACCGCGTGAGAGGCCCCATGTCGCGGTGCGTCAGCTTGTACCAGGCCTTGGCGAAGGCATCTGCAAATTCCTGCGGATGCTCCAAGAAGCGCCGCGAAATCTTCTCGTAGCTGGGGTCAATCCGCAGAGAGAGGTCGGTTGTGAACATGATGGGGGCGTGTTTCTTGTCGGGGTCGTGCGCATCCGGCACGGTACCCGCCGCAGATGCGTCCTTGGGCGTCCATTGGTTTGCGCCGGCCGGACTCTTGGTGAGCTCCCACTCGCAGCCGAAGAGGTTTTCGAGATAATTGTTGTCCCACTTCACCGGGTTGGTGGTCCATGCACCCTCCAAGCCGCTGCTGATAGTGTCTACGCCTTTGCCGCTGCCAAAACTGTTTTGCCAGCCGAAGCCCTGCTCTTCGACTGACGCGCCCTCTGGTTCGCGGCCGACATACTTGATTGGATCGGCGGCGCCATGCGCTTTGCCGAAGGTGTGTCCGCCGGCGATGAGGGCAACGGTCTCCTCGTCGTTCATCGCCATGCGCGCGAACGTCTCGCGAATATCCCGCGCCGCGGCCACGGGATCGGGCTTGCCATTGGGGCCTTCCGGATTCACGTAGATCAGGCCCATCTGAACAGCGCCAAGAGGATTGTCAAGCTGACGGTCGCCCTTGTAGCGTTCGTCACCCAACCACTTGGTTTCAGGTCCCCAGTAAATGTCTTCTTCCGGCTCCCAGATGTCCTCGCGGCCACCGCCGAAACCGAAGGTCTTGAGTCCCATCGATTCCAGCGCCACGTTGCCGGTGAGAACAATCAGGTCCGCCCAGGAGATTTTCCGGCCGTACTTCTGCTTGATCGGCCAGATGAGCCGGCGCGCCTTGTCGAGGCTCACGTTGTCCGGCCAGCTGTTCAGCGGTGCAAATCGCTGCGATCCGGAACCCGCGCCGCCGCGCCCGTCGGCGATGCGATAGGTGCCCGCGCTGTGCCACGCCATGCGAATGAAAAACGGCCCGTAGTGGCCGTAGTCCGCAGGCCACCAGTCCTGCGAGGTGGTCATCAACTCATGCAGGTCCTTGATCACCGCATCCAGATCCAGGCTCTTGAACTCCTCGGCGTAATTGAAGGCCTCGCCCATGGGGTTGGATAATTGCGAGTGCTGGTGCAGGATCTTCAGGTTCAGCTGGTTGGGCCACCAGTTTGCGACCGTTGGGGTTCCAGCCAATGTGTGTTTGCGGGCGCCGCTGGAAAACGGGCACTTTGCGTCGCCTGACATGGCGTTCTGATCGTCGACGATGGGTGGTCCTGGGGTCTGTGTCTCGCGTTCAGACATGGGCATTTCTCCTTGGCTTTCGTGTTGCAATTCTGTTGTCCATCCCGCGATGCGCGGCAGGAATTCGATATTCAAACCTCTCGGCGGCACAATCTCCGCCGCCGCCATAATACGCCTGCTCCTTGAACCTAGTCTGTTCACCCACCATAAGTAAAATCAATTGTTTCTACAGTGACGATTCTCCTGCTCTATGATGAAAGAAGGCAGCACTGTGAATCGGAGATGAACCTCCAGGAACTTCGCTATCTCGTGGCCGTCGCCGCACACCGCCATTTTGGCCGCGCCGCCCAGGCCTGCAACGTGAGTCAGCCCACGCTGAGCAGCCAGATCCGCAAGCTCGAAATCGAACTCGGCGTCACCCTGCTCGAGCGCACCAACAAACGCGTCGACATCACACCCGTCGGCAGCCAGATCCTCATCCACGCCCAGCGCGCCCTCAGCGAAGCCGGCCAGATGGAGGCAGTGGCCCGCGCCGCCCGCGATCCACTGATCGGCCCATTGCGCCTCGGCGTCATCCCCACCCTCGCGCCCTTCCTCATGCCCATCATCCTCAGGCCCTTGCGCCATGCGTATCCAGGCTTGAGCATCGAGCTGTGGGAAGACCAGACACGCTCGCTCATCGAAGGCTTGCGCAACCACAGGCTCGACGCGGCTCTGTTGGCCACCGAGGCCGGCGCACCGGAGATCAGTGAGATCGCTCTGTTCGACGAACCCCTACTCGCCGCGCTGCCCCTCGATCACCCTCTGGCCGCCGCCCTCACCGTCTCCGAGGAGTCCCTCGCCGAGGAGATGCTCGTCCTGGCCGACGGCCATTGCCTGGCCAACCAAGCCCTTGCCGCCTGCGGCAAGCCAGCGCCGCAGCGTGGGACTGCACCCTCCCAGCGCACCGCCCTGCAGAACTCCATGCAGGCCGCGACTCTGGAGACGCTGGTCAACCTGGTCGCCGCCGGTTATGGCGCCACGCTCATCCCTGCACTCGCCGCCGGCTCGCTGGGCCAGCGCGGCATTGCCCTGAGGCCTCTCACCGGCAAGTCCTCCCGCACCATCCGCCTGGCCAGCCGACCCGGGTTTCCCCGCCCCCAGGCCCTCCGCGCGCTGGAGAAGGTCATCCGCCGCGCCATCAAACCCCACCAGCGCAGCGCCTGGCGACTCCCCGCCGACTCGCTGGCTCGCTGACTCGCCGCCTCCTCGGCCCTGTCCGATTTCGCACAGCGTTTTACGGAATCGAACGCCCTGTCTTTCGATTCTTGCGTAGTTGAAGTCAAAAATCTCCTCCTTTCCATCCCGAAACCGCCTCCCCGTTTGGCAGGAGAAATGCTTGTTCATGCTCAGGTGAGAGCCCTCCTCCGCTGGAACAAGGGGCTTATCTTCTTCGTACACCCATCACGGGCCAACTGACGAATCATCTGAGTGCGCTTGGCGCCACCCCCCCCAGAGGACTGCACCCATGGCAATGTTGATCGATCAACCCAGGCAAGCTGTGCGTAGGCTCAGCCGCGCTCCCATGTTCACCGCCATCACGCTGCTCACCCTGGCCATCGGCGTCGGCGCCAACACCGTGATCTTCAGCGTGGTGGAGGGCGTGCTGCTCAAGCCGCTGCCTTACCCGGAGGCCGACCGGCTGATCGGGGTCTGGTACACCGCACCGGGCATCAACATCAAGGACCTGAACATGGCTCCGTCGAACTACTTCATCCTCCGCGAGCAAAGCACCAGCTTTCAGGACATCGGCGTCTACGACGGCGACGCGTTTAACGTCACCGGCTCGGGCCAGCCGGAGCACATTCGCGGCCTTGACGTCACCGACGGCACTCTGCCGCTGCTGGGCGTTCAGCCCGCCCTCGGCCGCCTGTTCACCCGCCACGACGACTCGCCCGGCGCGCCCCAAACCGTGATCCTTTCCTACGCCTACTGGCAGCAGAGGTTTGGCGGCGCATCCTCGGTGATCGGTTCCTCCATCACCATGGACGGCACGGCGCGGCAGATCATCGGCGTGCTGCCCCGCGGCTTCCACTTCCTCGACTACAACGATGCCTCGCTGCTGGTGCCCATACAGTGGGATCGAAGCAAGACCAAGCTGGGCAACTTCAGCGACCGCGCCCTGGCGCGCCTGAAGCCCGGCGTGACGATGGAACAGGCCAGTGCGGACGTGGCCCGCTTGCTTCCCGTCACCATGCGCAGCTTTCCGGCGCCCGAGGGATTCAGCGCCGACTTGTTTGAAAAGGTGCACATTGCGCCCAATCTGCGCCCTCTCAAGCAGGACGTGATCGGCGACATCGGCAAGGTGCTGTGGGTGCTGATGGGGTCGATCGCCATGGTGCTGCTGGTGGCCTGCGCCAATGTGGCCAATCTCCTTCTAGTCCGTGTGGAAGGCCGCCGCCAGGAGCTAGCCATTCGCTCGGCGCTCGGAGCTCCGTGGAAGCGCACCGCGGCCGAACTGCTCTTCGAAAGCCTGATCCTCGGCATCGCGGGCAGCGCCCTCGGGCTCGGCCTGGCCTACGGCGCTTTGCGCGCGCTGGTAGCCGTCGCGCCCACCGGCCTGCCCCGCATCCACGAGATCGGCCTGGACATTCCGGTGCTCCTGTTCACCTTCGGCCTGGCCCTCCTCACCAGTCTTCTCATCGGCATCATTCCGGTCTTCAAATACGCCGGCGTCAAAGCTACCACCGGCCTGCGCGAAGGCGGCCGAGCGCTCTCGCAGAGCCGCGAGCGCCATCGCGCCCGCAAGACGCTGGTGGTGGTTCAGGTCGCCCTCGCTCTGGTCCTGCTCATCTGCTCCGGCCTCATGATCCGCACCTTCCAGGCGCTCACTCACATCGATCCCGGCTTCGCCAATCCCAACTCGCTCCAGACCTTCCGCTTCTACATCCCCGATACCCAGATTCCCGATACCCAGCCGGAGCGCGTGGTCCACATGCAGCAGGAGATTATCAACCGGCTTGCCGCTCTTCCCGGCGTGCAATCGGTCAGCTTTTCCTCCGCAGTCCCCATGGACGGCAACTCCTCGAACGACATTGTCTATGCCCAGGACCATGTGCTGCACGAGGGCGAGATTCCGCCCATCCGCCGCTTCAAGTTCGTCTCGCCCGGGTTTTTCTCCACGCTCGGCACGCACCTGGTTGCCGGCCGCGACCTGACCTGGGACGACACCTATGGCAAGCGCCCCGTGGCCATCATCTCCGACGGCTTCGCGCGCGAGTACTGGTACAGCGCCCAGAATGCGCTGGGCAAGAAGATCCGCGTAGCCTCGACCGACGACTGGCGGGAGATCGTCGGCGTTGCCCAGGACATGCATGACGACGGCGTCGACAAACCGGCTCCTGCGGCCGTCTACTGGCCGGTGTTGCGCGGCAACTTTGAAGGCCAGAAGCACGACGTGGAGCGGGGCGTCGCCTTTGTGATTCGCAGCCCGCGCGCCGGCTCGCAAGCCTTCATGAACGAGGCGCAGCAGCAGGTCTGGTCCATCAACTCGGGCGTTCCTTTGGCCGACCCGCGCACCGTGGGCGAGATGTACACCAAGTCGATGGCCCGCACCTCGTTCACCCTGGTGCTGCTGTGCGTGGCAGGAGGCATGGCGCTGCTGCTGGGCGTAGTCGGCATCTACGGAGTGATCGCGTACACCGTCTCACAACGCACCCGCGAGATCGGCATTCGCATGGCGCTGGGCGCGCAGCGCAACGAACTCACCGGCCTGTTTGTCCGCCAGGGCCTGGTGCTCACGGCCATTGGCGCAGCCTGCGGCCTGGTGGTCGCGTTCGTCACTATGCGGCTGATGTCGTCGATTCTGTTCAATGTGAGCCCGGTCGATCCGCTCACGTACATCAGCATTACGCTGGGCGTGGCGGCAACCGCCTGGCTGGCCTGCTATCTGCCCTCCAGACGCGCGGCTACTGTGGACCCGGTCACCGCTTTGCGTTCCGAGTAGCACTGCGATTGCGGACTCCCAGGTTGTCTGGTACACCGGACGTTATGGGTTTCAAGTCCCCTCACGTGCGGCGGCGCTCTGCCGATAAGCAGGACGAACCGGAACTCCGCGGATTGTGCTGAAACGCGGCACAATTGCCATGCAACTTTCGGAGGATTTCATCCGGTGCGCCGCCTGGAGGACAATGCCAGGCATGGCAAGGAGCACGGCATCCCGATGAAAACCGCATCGCAACCCCTCATTGCCGGAAGAATGGACGGTGCCCACTTGGGCGTTTTCTCGCGCGGAATCCACCCCGTGCTTCACATGCCGCTGGCCGCTGGCGAGGCGCGCCCGCGCGCCAAGCGCCAGGTGCTGAGCCATCTTCTGTTCACGCTGGCCCGCCTTGCGCCGGCCATGCTCTGGCTGGGAAATTACGGCTGGAACAGGTGAAACGCATCGCCATGCTCGATGGCTGGCGCGGCATCGCCATCCTGCTGGTTCTGTTCGACCACGTGACCATGGCAATCCGCGGCGCGTACCCCGCGCCCTGGACGCAGCTCGGCCAGCACGGAGTGACCATCTTCTTCGTTCTCTCGGGCTACCTGATCACCGCCAGGCTCGTTGAAGCGCCCATCAATCTGAAGAGCTTTTACACCCGTCGCTTCTTCCGGCTCATGCCGGCCGCCTGGACGTTTCTCGCCGTACTCTGGCTGCTGAGCCGCGCCACCGGCAAGCCGCTCACCACCCCCGCTGAGATCGCGTCCTGCGTCTTCTTCTACCGCAACATGACCACCGTGGGCGGCTGGGGCCTGGCCGGCCACTTCTGGTCTCTCTCGCTAGAAGAGCAATTCTACCTCGTCTGGCCCTGCTGCCTGCTGCTCGCCGGCACAACCCGCAGCCGCTGGATCGCCGCTGGCGGAGCCTGCGCCGTGGCCATCTACCGCTGGCACTTCTGGGCTCACTACAACCGCTTCGGCCAGAACATCGAGAGCCAGGTGCGCGCCGACGCCCTGCTGGTCGGCTGCTTGCTCGCTTTGCTCCTCGCGGATGCCGGCATGCGCACGCGCCTCTCCCGAGCCATGCGGCTGCTCACCCTCCCCGCCGTGATTGCGCTGCCGGTCTGCTTTGCCGTATTCCACGAGCTGCCCCCGCTCATTGAAAGTGCATCGATCGCCGTGCTCATCGGCGCCGTGGTTCTCCGGCCGGAAGCGAGCGGGGCGCATGTTCTGGGCGTGGCTCCTCTGGCCTGGCTGGGCCGCATCTCCTACAGCGTTTACCTTTGGCAGGAACTCTTTGTCCACATGACGCGCGGGCCCGCCGCACTGCCTCTCTTGTGCATCGGCCTGCCCTGTTGCGCGCTGGCGAGTTACTACCTCATCGAGCAACCCTGCATCCGCTTTGCCCGCAAGCTCGAAAAGACCCAGGCGGCGCACCGCCGTCTTTTCCAGAACTCCACACCGAACCCCCTGACAAAACAGACAGTCGTTGAGCGGAGATTGGCGCGTACTTTGCGCCAATCCTAGCCGGAGTGCCTGCGGTTCGGGGCCTCGACTTGTGCAACGAACTTCCACGCTCCAGGGCCAGGAGGCGCTCATGCCTTGTTGCGATACATTGAAGGTGTGACGGAGACGGTGTGACCGACAGGCTGATCTGGATAACGCTGCTGGTGAAGCTGGGCGTGGTGGCGTCCGTGGCCAGCATCCTGGCGCGCGTGGTCACCTTCCGGCGGCTGTTCTTTGCCGAACATCGCACGCCGCGGCAGACGCTGGCGCTGGTGGCGTTCTTTGTGGTGCCGCTTACGCTGGGCGTGTGGGTGCGTTTCTGGGTGCCCAACTTTCTGGCCGCCGACATCTCCTTTGAAACAGTGGTTCTGCTTGGGCTTCTGCTGGGGCCAAGCTGGGCCATGCTGGGCGGCGTGGTGCTCTCCGGCCCGGCAGTGGTGCACCACGAGTACCTGGCGCTGCCTTTCAACGCCGCACTGGGACTGGCAGCGGGTATCCTGGGCCGGTTTGTGGAGCCGGAAGAGGTCTGGTCGTTCACGCCCTTCATTGACCTGAGCCTTTATCGCTGGGTACGGCGCAGCCTGCGCCAGCCGCGCATCGACCGCCAGATCCTGCTCTTGTTTCTCATCGCGGTGATGGAGATGCTGCGCGACTGGGTGCACCGCGAGTATCCGCACCGGCTGTTTGCGCTGCTGGCCTCGCAGCCCTGGGTGCAGGTGTTTGTCTGGCTCTCGGCGCCCATCGACGTGGGTATTGCGCTTAAGGTGTGGAGCACGCTGCGCCTGGAAATGAAGCTGGAGGAGCAGAAGCGGCTGCTGCTGGAGGCGCGCCTGGACGCACTGCAGCGCCAGATCAATCCGCACTTTCTCTTCAATACGCTCAACTCCATTGCCTCGCTGGTGCGCATGAAGCCGGAGATGGCGCGGGTCATGACGGTGAAGCTGGCTAACATTCTGCGCGCCCTGCTGAAGGATCACGACACCTACGTGCCGCTGCGCGACGAACTGAGCTTTACCGACGATTATCTGGACATTGAGGTGGTGCGCTTTGGCCCGGAGAAGCTGCGCGTGGAGAAGGAGATCGACCCGCGCACGCTGGATGTGCTGGTGCCCAGCATCCTGCTGCAGCCGCTGATTGAGAACAGCATCAAGCATGGCCTGGAGCCGCGCCTGAACGGGGGAACGGTGACGCTGCGCAGTCGTTTGGAGGGCGATCGCGTCCTGATCGAGGTGGCCGACGATGGGGTGGGCATGGGCAACCGCCCGGCCACAGCGCTGAAGCGCACCGGAGCCGGCATCGGCATGAAGAATGTGCAGGAGCGGCTGGAGGTGCTCTACGGCAACCAGGCGCGCTTTGCGGTGGTCAGCAACCCGGGGCGGGGAACACTGGTGTCAATTGAGATTCCGGCCAACCTGCAGGAGACGCCCTAGGCCGTTGCGGTGCGATGCGCCATGAGCCTGGGCCTTGGCGCGTGCGGCATGCCACAGCTCGAACTCTTCCTTGATGGAGATGCCGGGCTTGCGAAAGGGGCGCTTGCCGGTCTTCATGTGGGCGATGAAGTCCTCATACTCGTCTCCGCTGGCGGAGTCGAAGTCATGGTTTCCGGCCGGCGTATTGGCTGCGTGCGCGTGGCTTGCAAAGGCATACACGGGCGAGTCGGCGACCGGGACGAGCTTGTAGGTTGCCACGGGAAAGGTTCCCTCGGGCACCAGTTCGTTGCGAGGTTTGATGACTGGAGGAGGGAGCTCGGGAGCGGTTGGGACCCAGGTACTTGTAACTGGCGCAGGTTGTGCGGGCGCAGCCGATACGGGCGCGGGTGGCACGAGCACTGGACCAAGGGCAACAGGCGCTTCGGCTACGGGAGTCGCGATGGCAGCCTCAAGCACGGACTCGGTCTTTGCGCGTTTGGTCCTGGGCTTTGCCAGGGCCTTGGGTTTGGCGGTCTTGGAAGCCGGAGCGCGGTAGAACAGCGATTTCTCCAGATAAGCAAACATGCGGAGCGGCGCGGAAATGCCGTAGACAACTTTCCCAAGGATGAATCCCATTCGTCCTCCCCGATGAACCCTGGTCGATTGCCTGCAAGGTGGAAACCTTGAATTTCAGGCAAGGGCAGTGGATTCCTGGAAAGTCGATGATTCCAATTCGCGTGCGTTCCGTCCATGCCACTTTGGAGCTAATACCGATGGGGGATGGGGATGCGGAGCGGTTGGAGGCGGGAGGCTGGGGGTGCTGGAGGGTTTCAGCGCTTGCCTTCGAGCGCCAGCACTGCATAACTGGTGGCCGCGTCGCTCATGAACTTGCCGGCGTTGGTGCGCGGGTCGCGGCTCTTGTTTAAGGACCACGCCGGCCATGCGCCGGTGGTCTTGTCCTGGTTGGCGACCAGCCAGGTGGCGCCGCGCGCTATGGGCGCATTGTTCTCGCGGTTTGCCGTGGTCTCTTCGAGAACCAGCACGACAAGGCCGGTTGCGTAGCCGTCGGGGCGGGTTTCAAGAGGGGTATCGTCGACCCGCTTCCATGTGCCCAGGTCGGTGAGGCTCCAGCCGCCGTCATCGCGCTGACGGGCATAGATGTCGGCGATCAGCTTTTCACGCTGCGCGGCGGAGAGAATCTGCGGGAACCAGTTCGAGGCCCACAGCGCCACCACCTTGTTGAGCATCGGCTGCGCATCGTAGTGGCTGCGCAAGTAGGCGGAGAGTGCGGCCAGGTTGGCGGCAATCTTCGCGTCGTCGCGGTAGTGGTCCGGGGCGCGGCCCACGGCCACGGCCATCAGCGCCGCGCCGTGGAACTCACTCTCCGGCGACTCCCACGGAGTGTAGTGGAAGTTCTGCCAGACCCAAGCGCCGGCCGTGGGGCCGCTGGTGGATTGCAGTGCCCAGGCGTTGCTGAAGGCTTGGCGCGTGGTCGGGCTCAGGTGGCCGGGGCTCTGGTCATAGCTCGACAGAATGACGGCGTTCAGCACCGACTCGGCGTTGCGCGATTCCACTTCCTTGCCCGCGCCTGAGGTCGCGTCGCTGTAGAAGGGAGCCATCTGCTTCCACAGGTGGACGCGCTTCTCAATGCTGGCCAGCATCACCTGCTCGGCCGGCGAGGGGCTGGTCTCGCCCAGCGGGCTGCGCAGCGCCGGACGCGCCAGGCCATAAGCGAGTTGCGTGTGGCAGCTCACGCAGAGGGTTCCGTGGTCCTTCTGCGCGTGGTCCCAGCCCTGCCAGTAGATCTCGCGATCATCCAGATAGCGGGCCGCGGCCTGGCGATCCCATCCCGCAGCGGAGGCTTCGCCACGTTTGTCTGCGGCTCTCACCGAATGCGAGGACGGCCCGCTGAACGTGACGGCCGCGAGAGCCAGCGCCGCGCAGCCCGCCCTCAGAAGACAAGCCTGCAAGGGTCTGGTCCACAATCGCGTGATCGTCATGGGCAACCCTCCCTGGACCGGCGGCCGGAGCAATTGAAGTTGAACGCGCGCGGGGAAATTCGGCCTACGTGCCAGCATATCTGAAAATGAGGACCGGGAATAAAACGAGGCCCGAGAATGAGGATTGAAATCAGGATTGAAATGACGATCGACCTCGGACTGAAATGAGGATTGAGCGAGGTGGAGAATCTTCGCCCCGGAGGGGCAGTGCGAAAGTAGCCCAGGATGAAGTCCGCATTTGCGGACGAAATCCTGGGTCAGCTTGCCAGCCCAGGGTTCCGGGCAGCGCGCTACTGAGATCGCGAAAACGTGGGGTTCGACTTTCGCTCGGCTTCGAATTTAGATAAAGCTTGAATCCCTCGATGGATCGTGAAGCCAGTCACGGCAATACCGACAACCATAAGACCCGTGCTCAGCTCGAAGAGGCGCAGCACTTGATTCGGATCGCCACGACCAGACTCGTGCGCGGAGAGGGTAAGAAACATTCCAACCAGCAATGACTCAATTACGAGCCCGAAGATCTGCGAGTGCAAGCGCGTAACAATTTGAACCTGCGTCTGTGCCCGATGGCGAAACCCAAATGAGCTGTCACGGACCATGGCTGGAATTATAGCTTCAATTTGGGCGTGGCTCTATACATTGGCATTCCAGTCGCATAATGCCTGAATCGTTGGCTAACCGGAAACTAGCCCAATTTTCGATAACCCCGGTTTCCGCTCAATCAACAGCCAGCCGCGCTATGCTCAGAGGATGGTTCGCTTCACGGTGCTGGCTTCGGGGTCCAAGGGCAACTCGACGGTGGTTACCGGCGGGCGCACGCGCATTCTTGTGGACGCAGGGCTGAGCTGCCGGGAACTGTTCCGGCGGATGAAGCTGGCCGACGAAGAGCCGGAGACGCTAAGCGCGATCATCATTACCCACGAGCACACTGACCACATCAACGGCCTGGCCGTGACCGCGCGCAAGCTGGGTATTCCGGTGTACCTGACCGAGGGAACGCACCGGGCGTGGATGCGCTGGCTCACCCCGCGCCGGCAGATGACCTATGCCCAGTGGCTGGAGCGGTGCCGCCGCCAGGCCGCCGAGCGGCAGGCCGAAGCCGACGCAGCCGGCGTTGAGGGCGAGCCGGATGAGAGCGACCTCGTGGCGTCTGCGGGTGAGCTGAGCGAAGAGGATGCCGCAGGGGCTAAAGTCCAATTCGATCTTGAGGCATCTACGGCACGACTAAAGTCGTGCCCTGACACGGACCTGGATACTCCAGCAGTGCCACCCTCGCGCAAGGAGGACCCTACCTGGCTGCCGTGCGTGGAGTACTTCCAGGCGGGTCAGCCGTTCGAGATCGGCGACATCGCCATCAGCTCCTTCACCATCCCCCACGACGCGGCCGATCCGGTGGGCTTTGTCTTTCGCGCCGAAGGGGTGCGGATGGCCTCGGCCACCGACCTGGGCTACATTCCGCCCAACGTGAAGGCGCAGCTCAAAGGGCTGGATCTGCTGCTGATCGAGAGCAACCACGACCTGGAGATGCTGCGCGACGGGCCTTACCCCTGGAGCGTGAAACAAAGGGTACTTTCGCGCGTTGGTCACCTTTCGAACGAGGCGGCGGCGGATTTTCTCCAAAATGGGTATGACGGTCAGGCAGCGTATGTGATTCTGGCGCATCTCTCTGAAAGCAATAATCTTCCTGAATTGGCACGGGTAACAGCCGAGCGTGCGCTGAACGGCCATGCCAGTCTTTTGGCGAATCGACTGTTGCTTGCTGAGCAACATCAGCCACTCTTGCCTATTTATTTTTAAGTCAATTCGGTTACAATGGTTACACGCGAGCATCACTCTGTAGCAGGTAGATTGGCAAGGCGAAAGAGCCGGACGATTCTGAGCTGGCGAGGCGGAGCAGGGCGAATCTGAAACCGAAGGGTCGGGTTCTGCATCTGAGAGGTATACGCCTGAACTTGCCACGTGAACCGCAAATCGGACCAGCGGTTGAGCACATCCTTTGCAAAGTGAGTCTTTAGTCTTATGGCAAGAAACGGATGCACAGACAGAGTCGCAGGCGCCATCCTGGCAAGCTGGCGATATGACATCTCAGGGATTTCCCCGGAGATGCGCAAGGACTACGAACAGCATTTTGCCGAGTGCCCCCACTGTCGCGCCCGGCAGAAGTTTCACCGCAGCCTGGATGTAACGCTGGCGGTGTTGACTTCGCTGGCGGTGTTCTTTTTCCTCTTCGCGCTGGCGGTTCTGCACCACATCAAGCCGCTGGAGCACGTGGCCTTCAAGGTGCTCGGCCTCGACATTTTCGACATGTACCACATGTTCATGTCGGCCGGCATCGCGGGACTTTGCTTCTCCGTGATGGCCTTCCTGCTGGTGCTCACCACGACGCCGGTGCCAACATACCTGGGCGGCATAGCGGCCGAACGCAAGCGGCTGCTGGAAGAACGTCTGCCGGCAGCGATCAAGTCGATAAGGCCGCGGTAACGCGGATCGTTTGCAGCGATGATTCCAAGAGCCTCCCCACATGGGGAGGCTCTGGTGTTTTCGTCCCGCATCCTCAGCACACGCTCTAAACAGCGCCGGACGCGAGGCGCGATGAACATGACGATAACTTCATTGCAAAACACCTGAAGTCGTGGGTGGCGCTTGCCGATAGCTTGATTGGAGGAAAAACCATGAGCGTTTCAGCAATCAGTTCCGCTGCTCCCGCCGCCGCCGTACAACAGCTGCAAAGCCCGGCTCCAGCGCAAGCCGCGTCGAAAACCGCAGCATTACCCACCGATACGGTTTCCCTTAGTTCTGCAGGCATGAAGGCGTCGCAGGCCGGTGACGCCGACCGCGATGGAGATTCGCACTAAATGGGCCGGGCCGAACTCGAAGGTGTGTGAGGATCATCCTTCAATAGAGTTGAGCCAGCAAAAATAGAGCGGCTGGATTCCATCGTCCTAGCGTTGGAATCCGGCCGCTCTATTTTTGCTGGAGTTCAAGAGACCCGCTGCTGTGCGTCTGCGATGGCAGATGGAACAGCAGAAATAAAGCTACAGCGGCGTTTTGTCTTGTTCGGCTTTCGAAGCGGTGAGATAGACAGTAGTCTCTCGCGTTTTGTGACGTCCGGACTCGACCAACGGACGGAGGCTTTCTTCCAGCAGGCGCTGTTCCGCGGCGCTCAAGCGCGAAGCAAATACTTCACGCAGAGTCGGGGCGCCGGGGCGCGGAGCAATATCGATATAGGTATTCCACGGAACTGGGGCTTGCCGGAAGACATCGATGTGCAGTTCCAGGTGAATCTCGTCAAAGCCCGCCTTCTGGAAGAGCATCACCAGATCCCTTTCAGTGAAATTGGTCAGGGGGTCGTTCTGAATCTCTTCAAGAGTGGAGGGAAGCTGGGCCTGCCGGCAGCGGTGCAGGAGCCGGGCAGCCGGCGAGACTCTTTCCGCCGCCGGGGTGAGCAGAAAATTTGCGAAGGCGGCAACGTTGACGGCCTCGTCGCGGTTGATGGGCTCAGCGAGCGAAACGCGGCCATTGGGTTTGAGAATGCGGTGGAAGCTGCGAATTGCGGCTTCCTTGTCGGAGACATAGGCAAGGACAGCACGGCAGGTGACAACATCCGCGGATGCATCGGCAACGCCGGTGAGAAGCTCGGCAGATGTTTCAAGGAACGTGCATCGGTCGCGCACGCCCCGCTCGACAGCACGCTCTTCCGCGCGGGCCAACAGAGGTCCTGAGATGTCAACGAGGACAGCCTGCAGCGAGTGGCCGACCCGATCGAACGCACCGAAGGGGATGAGGCCATCGCCGGCGCCCACATCTACAAGCACCATGCACGGCGGCAGGCCGGGAAGAAGGCCCGCTCCGTCGAGTACGCGGTCGCGAATACGGTCCACCATGGTGCGAACAACCGGCTCGTGACCGGGATCGCCACCATGCCTGCGCCACAGCAGCCAGTCTGACCATTGATCGCTGTGGCTCGGGTCCGATTGGTCAGCGGTCATGTTCTCGCTCGCGGGTTCATCTTATGCCCTCGCAGTCCTGGCGGAGGTTAAGCTTACTTGGCAAGCTGCATGCGCATGTCGCCGCCGGTCATCTCCTTGGGCAGGCCGAGCTGCAAGATGTTCAACAGCGTGGGCGAGATGTCGCGCAGCGAGCCGTCGGGGCGCAGGCGGTAGTGCGGCGCATCCTCGGCCACGTAGATCATGGGCACGGGATTGGTGGTGTGCGCGGTGTGCGGACCGCCGGTGACGGGATCTTTCATCAGCTCGGCATTGCCGTGGTCGGCGGTGATGAGCCAGGCGCCGTTGCGCTCGCGGATGGCTTTGTAAATGCGGCCAAGCTGCGCGTCCACATATTCGCACGCGCGGATGGTGGGCTCAAGCTGGCCGGAGTGGCCCACCATGTCGGCGTTGGCAAAGTTGGCCACCACCAGGTCAAAGGCGGTGTCGTTGATGGCCTTCACAATGGTGTCGCCGATGGCCTCCGCCTTCATCTCCGGCGCCAGGTCGTAGGTGGCCACCTTGAGCGACGGAATCAGCGTGCGTTCCTCGCCGGGGAAGGGAACTTCAATGCCGCCGTTGAAGAAGTAAGTCACGTGGGCAAACTTCTCCGTCTCCGCCACGCGCAGGTTGCGCAGCTGGTGCGCGCCCAGCACGTTGGCCAGAATGTTGTCCATTGACTCGGGCGGGATGACCAGCGGCAATTGGTAGAGCTTGTCGTACTGCGTCATGCACAGGTAGTGCAGGTTCTTGGGAATCTCGCTGCGCGGAATCGTCTCGTCGAGCGACTCCCATCCGTCCAGGTCGCGGCCGCCTTTGCTGTTGAGGCCGCTCTCGCGGGCCAGCACGCGGGTAATCTGGCGGGCGCGGTCGGCGCGGAAGTTGAAGTTGATGCAGACATCCTCATCGCGGATCTGGCCGACGGGCTTGCCCGCACTATCGACCACGACAAAGGGAATGAGAAACTCGTCGGTGACGCCGTTGTTGTAGTTTTCCTTAATGCGCGCAACAGGATCAGGATAAGCTCCGCCCTCGGCCTTGCCCGTGACCATGGCATCGAAGGCCTTGCGCTCGCGCTCCCAGCGCTTGTCGCGGTCCATGGCGTAGTAACGGCCGTTGATGCTGGCGATCTTGCCCACGCCGTACTCGCGCATCTTCTTTTCAAGCGCGGCGATATAGCCCGCACCGTTGTTGGGCCCGGTGTCGCGGCCATCCATGAATGCATGGACGAAGACGCGCGTGAGGCCGTACTCGCGCGCCGTGCGCAAGAGCGCGTAGAGGTGCTCCTGGTGCGAGTGCACGCCGCCATCGGAGACCAGGCCGAAGAGATGCAGCTGGCGACCGCCCTCCTGGGCGCGGGTCATGGCCTGCATAATGGTGGGCACTTTGTGAAACTCGTTGGCCTTGATCAGCGCGTCGATGCGGGTGATGTCCATCTGCACAATACGGCCGGCGCCGATGTTCAGGTGGCCGACTTCGCTGTTGCCCATCTGCCCGTCGGGCAGGCCCACAAAGTGGTCGCTCGCCTGGATGAGGGTATTCGGATACTCGCGCAGCAGCTTGTCGTAATTCGGCTTTTTGGCCAGGGCGATGGCGTTGTCGGCAGTTTCAGCGCGGTAGCCCCATCCGTCGAGGATGGTGAGGACGAGAGGACGCTTGGACACGGGTCGCTTCCTTCAATGCTTTTTTGAGGAAATCTGCGGAGGGGCAAGCAACCCAAGCCTATCCACCGTGGCGGACGAGACCTGGGATACCTGTTTGCGGCGAAGCCGTCTGCCCCGCCGCAGGTGGTTAGTCGTTGTAGTTCAGGCTCTCAAGTCCAAGATAAACCGCACCCGAGCCGAGCTCTTCTTCAATGCGGAGAAGCTGGTTGTACTTGGCGATACGGTCGGTGCGGCTTACTGATCCTGTTTTAATCTGGCCCACGCCGGTGGCCACGGCCAGGTCGGCGATGAAGGTGTCCTCGGTCTCGCCGCTGCGGTGCGAGATGACGGAGGTGTAGCCATAGCGGCGGCCGAGGTCGATGGCTTCCAGCGTCTCGGTGACGGTGCCGATCTGGTTGACCTTGATGAGGATGGAATTGCCCACGCCTTCTTCAATGCCGCGCTGCAGACGCTTCACGTTGGTGACAAAGATGTCGTCGCCGACGAGTTGAATGCGGCTGCCCAGCTTGTCGGTAAGAATCTTCCAGCCTTCCCAGTCGTCCTCGGCCAGGCCGTCTTCCAGCGAGACGATGGGGTACTGGCGGGTCCAGTTGTCGTAGAAGTGGACCATCTCTTCGCTTGAAAGCTCGCGCTTGTCGCTCTTCTTGAAGACGTATTTGTTCTTTTCCTTGTCATAAAACTCGCTGGACGCGGGATCGAGGGCGATGGCGATCTGCTCGCCGGGCTTGTAGCCGGCTGCTTCAATGGCTTCAAGAATCAGTTCGATCGCTTCAGCGTTCGACTTGAGCGAGGGAGCAAAGCCGCCCTCATCGCCCACGGCCGTGTTGTAGCCTTTCTTCTTGAGCACGCCCTTGAGGGTGTGGAAGGTTTCAGTGGCCCAGCGCAGGGCATCGCTGAAGCGCTCCGCGCCGACCGGCATGATCATGAACTCCTGGAAGTCCACGTTTGAGTCGGCATGAGCGCCGCCGTTGAGCACGTTGAGCATGGGCGTGGGCAGGATGCTGGCGTTCACGCCGCCCAGATAGCGGTAGAGCGGAATCTCCAACGTCTGGGCCACGGCGCGCGCGGCCGCCATGGACACAGCGAGAATCGCGTTCGCGCCCAGCTTGGCCTTGTTGGGCGTGCCGTCGAGCGCAATCATGGTCTGGTCAATGAGGCGCTGGTTCATGGCGTCCATGCCCTCAAGTTCGGGCGCGATCACGGTCTCCACATTTTCCACCGCTTGCAAAACACCCTTGCCCATGAAGTGGGTCTTGTCGCCGTCGCGCAGTTCCACGGCTTCATGCTCGCCGGTGGAGGCGCCCGAGGGCACAATGGCGCGGCCCAGCGCGCCGCTTTCCAGAATCACATCCGCTTCCACGGTGGGGTTGCCGCGCGAGTCAAGAACTTCGCGGGCACGAATGGCAACAATCTCAGTCATATTGCTCCTTAAGATGCGGTGCTGCAGCCGGTCGTTCAATTTGGGACGGCGATCCACGGCAAGCATTTCTCCGGCGGCGCTTTGAATCGTATTCAGAAGCTGCTGCGCGTGTGGAATATCGTCTCCGTCCAAAGCAAAAATTGTGAATCTACCCTATGGATTCTAGCAAACCCGGGAGTGCAAAGCTGTGTGGCCGCGGTCACAACGAGCAAGTGGTCCCATTCATGCACTCTCGGCCGGCGCAGTTGCCTGATCTGATTCGTGGCGCGTGAGGCACCCCGTGGCGACCGGCGGTGGATTGCGGTGAGCAGGCAGGGGCTAATCTTAAGGTGGGAGAGTGGGCGCCTGGCGAGAATTTCCCCCGCCCGGCGAAACTCTCCGCTTGCGGCGGGGTTTGCATGTCCAAGGGGCTCTCCGCCTGCGCAAGCAATTTCCCCGTGATGGAGGGTTGACGATGGAGATTTGGATGAAACGGTCGATTCTGGTGATGGGTATGTTGGTGGCCACGGCGGCGGCCCTTGCAGCGCAGGACGCGAGTCAGTCGAACCAGCCGGACAACCGCTATCAGGGAGTGTCGCACCCTCCCGCGGATGACGCGATTGTGACCAGCAGCATTCCGGAGCCCAAGCCCCCGGCCGGGCAGCCGCTGAATGCGCAGCCAGCGCCGCAGCAGGTCTATGTGGATCCGGCTGCCGCGAACGCCATGCCGGCCAACGCGCCGGCCCGTGCTCAGAGTCAGCCGCCCCCGGCGTCCGTCGATCCGTCCGTGCACTTTCCGGTCGCGGATGCGACCGATGGCACCGACAACGGCGTGGTGGCGATTGCGCCTTACGGCCAGCCCTCGCCGGCCTTGAATACGCGTGCTTACGCCGACGATCCGGATGGCGACATTGTGCATCCGCACCCGCTGCGTCCCGGTGAATTGCAGGAGGGAACGAGCATTCGCGTGCACCTGCTGGACCGGCTCTCCACATCCGATTCAGAGAAGGGCGAGCCGTTTCGCACTCGCGTGGCCACGGACGTGTTGCAGGGCGGGCAGGTGCTGATTCCGGCCGGGTCGGAGATCGACGGACGCGTTGTCGAGGTTTCAAGCGGCCACGCAGGCGGCCACGGCACCATGCGGCTGCAACCGGAGTCGGTCATCCTGCCCAATGGCGAGCGGTTTCACCTGCGCGCCGAGGTGACGGGCACTCCCGGTTCGCGGACCCACGTGGTGGGCGAAGGCACCATCCGCCCGGATTCGCGCGCCAAGAAAGACGGCATTGAATACGGCGGCGCAGTGGGCTCGGGGCTGGTGGTTGGCGCGGTCGTGGGCGGGCCGGTGGGCGCGGTGACGGGCGGCCTGATCGGCGCGGGCGCGGTGACGGTGCATCTGCTGATCAGCCATCCGCAGGCCACGCTGGAGACGGGCACTACGCTGATCTTCCAGCTGACCGACAGGCTGTATCTGGCGCCCGAGGCGATGAGCGGCAACTGAGGCGCACTAACGGCATAATCGGTGATCGCTTTTGTACGTTCTTGCGGAGGGAGCAGCGGCCTTCAGGCCACTGAAAAAATGCGCTTCAATCGTCCAAGCTTCAGCCCCGGGCCTTTCGAGTGCGTCGCCGACAATTCCATTCATGCCGAATGGCGAAAAATTGTCCGGGGCTAAAGCCCTCCGCGATCTTGGCCAAGCTCAGTGGCCTGAAGGCCACTGCTCCCTCCGTGGTGCCAAGCGCATCTTCAGGATGCGGCCTGTTAGACTTTCTCTTGAATTCGGGAGAGGACTCGGCATGGGCCTATCACGCGATCTTGAGGTCATTTTTTTCGCTTCTCCCCGGGGCCGCAGGGTTATCTCCTGGATGTTCCTGCTTTCCGTTGTGACCGATGCCGATTTGTTGCTCTCGCCAATGCTCATCCGCTGGGGATGGATGCACCCGATGGCGTGGACCCATGGCGTCCACCTCTTGGTTGTAAGCGCTGAGGTCGTCCTCATGACGGGTGCGCCGATCTTCTGGCTACTGATGCTCTGTGCCTGCACCTTCGATCCAGCGCGGTCTACGGGAATGAAACTGATTTGGGCAGTGGTGTTTCTCTTGGCGACCTGGTTTGGAGCGCAGCTCTTCTATCTATTCTCCTTCACGCGGTCCACCGAACGGCTCGAGCAGCCCGGATAACAGCTCGTCTTTTCGATCCATTCCTCCCACCTGCTAAACTCCCTCTTGCATTCAAGAGGAACTTTCAATGGCGGAAATCAAGACGGTTGGGGTGGTGGGCGCGGGAACGATGGGTTCCGGCATCGCCCATGTTTTTGCGCGCGCGGGTTTCAGCGTATTGCTTTGCGATGTAGATCTGGGCTTTCTTGACCGCGCGCTCACGCAGATTCGCACTAACCTGGGCCGCGAGGCCGCCAAGGGCAAGCTGGCCGAGGCAGAGATCGAACCGGCGCTGGCGCGCATTAAGCCAATCGTCGACCGCGAGGCGCTCTGCAACGCTGATTTCGTCGTCGAGGCCGCTTCCGAACGCTTTGAGCTGAAGGCGGAGATCTTCCGCGCACTCGATCGCATTCTGCCAGCTTCGGCGGCGCTGGCGACCAACACTTCGTCCATCTCGATTACGAAGATTGCGGCTCAGACGCAGCGTCCGGCGCAGGTCATCGGCATGCACTTCTTCAACCCCGTGCCGGTGATGGCGCTGGTGGAGATTGTGCGCGGCCTGGCAACCAGCGACGCCACGTTCGCGGCTGTTCATGCGCTGGCCGTGAAGCTGGGCAAGACGCCGGTTGAGGTGAACGACGCGCCGGGGTTTGTATCCAACCGCGTGTTGATGCCGCTGATCAACGAGGCGGCCTTTGCCGTGATGGAGGGCGTGGCGACAGCGGAGGCCGTGGACCAGGTGTTCAAGCTGGGTATGGCCCACCCCATGGGCCCGCTGACGCTGGCAGACTTCATCGGCCTGGATGTGTGCGTGGACATTCTGCGCGTGCTACAGGAGGGCTACGGCGACCCCAAGTACCGCCCCTGCCCGCTGCTGGTGCGGATGGTGGATGCGGGCTGGCTGGGGCGGAAATCCGGGCGTGGATTTTATTCGTACGCGCGATAGATCGGCGCTGATTCCTTACCGAAAGTAAGGAATTCGTGAAATACTGGGAGTGGAGGGTCAGTCATGGCAACGGCTTCAGTCACTTCCAAGGGTCAGATCACAATTCCGATCGAGGTTCGGGAAGAGCTGGGCCTGAAGGCCGGCGACCGGATCGAATTCGTCAAGAATGAGGACGGTAGATTCTTCATTCAACCCAAAAAAGGTTCGATCATGAACCTGCGCGGCATGCTCAAGTGGGCAGGCAAGCCAGTCTCCGTGGAGGAGATGAACGCATCCATCGCCGAGCACATCCGGGAAGATTGGGAGCGATTCGAGAGGCAGCGGAGCGAATGATTGGGATTGACACCAATCTCCTCGTCCGCCTAGCCATGCAGGACGATCCGGTTCAATGCTCCAAGGTGGACTCGTTCATTGCCGGCCTGTCGGGGCGGGAGCTTGGATTTATCTCGCTCATTACGCTGATCGAGTTGGTCTGGGTGCTGGATACGCGATACGGAGTGCCCAAGGCGGATGTCATCCGATTCGTTGAGGAGTTGTTGGACGCCCCCGAGTTGAAGCTGGAAAGAGAGGCGGCTGTGAGCCAGGCGCTCGAATGCTTCAAGGCTTCGACAGCGGATTTCGCCGATTGCTTGATTGAGCGAGTTAGCCACCACGCCGGATGCACGCATACGGTGACTTTCGATAGAGCAGCATCGAAGTCAGCCGGAATGGTCTTGGTGTAGTGCGCAGCGCATTGCTTTTAAACCGGAGTCGCTGCATCGACGACAGGCACACCGGGCGGCGCGGTGAAGCGGAACGCGTCGGCGGGGATCGGCGCGTTGGGGGCTTCTCCGTTGAAGGTGAAGCGCGTGATGGCGCCGTCCGACTCTTCGATCTCAATGGCCGTGATTGCGCCGTCGGCAGTTACGGTGAGCGCCAACCGGTTGACTCGTTTTTCCTGCCCTTTGGGCACGCCAGTCAGTGTGAACCGGCCGGCGGGTGCGGGAGCGACGCTGAGGCTGCTCATCTCCTTTTCAAGCTCGGTGTGGCCGAGCAGGAAGCGGAGCGGGGAGCGCAGGTCGTCGAGCTGCTTGGACTCCATGCGCTGGACTTGAGGATCGCCCTGGGAATAAAACCAGGCGTATTTGCCGTCGAGCAGGAAGAGCTTGCCGGGGGGCGACGCGTAGTCCCAGCGCATGCGGCCGGGCTTGACCAGCAACAGCGTGCCGCTCTCGGTCCGGTGCATGCCCAGGCCCTCATAGCTCTCGGTGAAGGCGGCCTTGAGCGAATGGAGCTGGTTGTAGTGGCCATCGACGCGCTGGGCCAGGTCCTTCGCGGACGGCGGACCTTGCGGAGCGCACAGGCTGGAAGAAATCAGCGCGGCAGCCATGAACAGGCTGCCGCGCCTGAAGGGGTTGCCCATGCTCATTGGCCGAGCGACTGGGTGCAGTTGCTGGCGCCGGCGGGGTCAAACTTGATGGCGCCGCCCTCGTCGCTGCAGAAGCCGCGGTCGCCGGTCTTGCCCACGGTCTGCGGCACCGCAGTGACCAGGTAGCTGTTGTAGCGGTCGACGCTGTTGACGGTGACCTTGTCTTTGCAGGTGATGGTGAAGATGTAGCCGGACTTGAAGCCGGAGGTCAGGTCGCCCTGCAGAATCTGCGCGCCGGTGGCCGAGGGAGCGCCCGAGCTGGGCTCGCCGCCCAGGGCCGGCAGCGTGCAGGCGTAGCCGTTGGTGGGGTAGGTGGACTGGTACTGGATCTCCGCCTCGTGGATGGCGCGGATGGACTGCTGCGCCGACAGGTCGTTGGCCTTCTTCTTCAGGCTGCCCACGGTGGGAATGGCGATCAGCATCAGGATGGCGATGATGGCCATGACGATGAGCAGTTCCATGAGGGTGAAGCCGTTGGGCCGGCGAGCGCATTTGCGCCCCTTATAGCCATTGGCCAACCGGAAGGCAGGCGCGCCACTCAGAGCGGAAAATAGCAAAAATTTGCGATTCATGGATTTCATTGCCTCGTGGAGCAGACCGGCGTCACCAGCCCGTTCGACAAAATGCTACAACGTACGGACGCGGAAGGGAAATGGAACGCTCGAAAAGCAGGGACCAGGGACCAGGGACATAGGGACCACGGAAATCGTCGGTTGAAGAACTTCTGTATCTCGCCTGGGCTGAGTTGCGGTCGGCTCAGCATTCCTCAAGGCTATAACAACCAGTCCCCAGTCCCTTGGTCCCCTGGTCCCTGCTTCTAGCACACCAGCCGCTCGCGCTTGAGCTTGATGCCGTTGAGGCGGCCGAGCAGGGTTACGGCGATGCTTGCCGGGTCGAAGAGCCTCTGGGCCATGGCCTGCACTTCGGCGGCTGTCACCTCGTCGATGCGGGCGATGATCTCGTCCACGCTGATGAACTGGTGGAAGTACATCTCCTGGCGCGCGAGGTTGGCCATGCGGGCGTTCGAGCTTTCGAGCCCAAGCAGGATGTTGCCCTTGACCTGGTCCTTGGCGCGGGTCAGCTCTTCCAGGCTGAGGGTTTCCTGCTTGAGCCGGGCAAACTCGCCCAGGATCAGGTCGACGACCTCGAGCGCCTTGCCGGCCGAGGTGCCGGCATAGACGCAGAGGGTGCCGGTGTCGCGGTAGGGGCTCAGGTCAGAGTAGATGGAGTAGGCCATGCCGCGCTCTTCGCGGATGGTCTGGAAGAGACGCGAGCTCATGCCGCCGCCGAGCACGGTATTCAGGATCAGCGTGGCGTAGCGGTTCTCGTCCGTGATGGGCGGCGCGGGCACGCCGAGGCAGATCTGCACCTGCTCGAGCGAGCGCTTGTTGCGGGTGACGATGCGGGTAGTCGCTGGCGGCGCGGCCAGTTCGTGCAGCGTGGCGCCGACGGCGAGCGAGGAGAACTTGGCTGCTACGGCCGCGGTGAACTCATCGTGGTCCAGGTGGCCGGCGGCGGAGAAGACCATGTTGCCGGCGTGGAAGCGGTCGCCGTGATAATCGAAGAGGCTCTTCTGGTCGAGGCGGCCAACGGTCTCCGTGGTGCCTAGAATGGGCCAGCCGAGCGGGTGATCCTTCCAGAAGCTCTGCGTGAACAGCTCGTGGACCAGCACGTCGGGGTTGTCCTCGTCGATCTTGATCTCTTCCAGGATGACGCCGCGCTCGCGCTCGATGTCCCCGTCGGCAAAGACCGGGTTGAGCACCAGGTCGGAGAGCACGTCGAGAGCGATGGGCACGTGGTCGGCCAGCGACTTGACGTTGAAGCAGATGGTCTCTTTGCCGGTGAAGGCGTCCAGGTTGCCGCCGATCGAGTCCATCTCGCGGGCAATGTGCTGGGCGGTGCGGGAGCGGGTGCCCTTGAAGAGCATGTGCTCCACAAAGTGGGAGATGCCGTTGGTCTCGGCCGGCTCACAGCGGGAGCCGGACTTGATCCAGACGCCCATGGCGACGGACCGGAGGTGGTCCATGCGCTCGGTCAGCACGATCAGGCCGTTGGGCAATACGGTGCGGCGAAGATTTCTTTCCGGGCTGTTCATCATCAGTTCAAACTCGATTGTAGGGCAGTTGGGCGGCGGTTGCTGGGCAATGGGGCTCAATGGCTGGCTGTTGGCGCTCTCGGGTCCCGGAGGGACCGCGTGAAAATAGCCCAGGATGGAGTCCGCCGCGGTGGACGCAATCCTGGGAAGACGTTCCAGCGCACCGCTCTCGCCCTGTAAGGGCGATGCGAGCCGCGCCCATGCTCTCAATCCCTGTTCATGCAGTTGGCGCCGGGCGTCGAGCTTCAACCCCATCACCGGGAGCCGTGAATGCTCTATCCTGAATCAAGCCGTGAGCAAAGATCCCAGCCAACTCGTTCAGCTAGACGCGGGCACTTCCGCCGACCCGCCCGCCGGTCCCGCCGCCGGCCGAAACCCTCTGTTTGGGCTCGAAACGGAGCAATTGAAGGCTCTGATGGCGGGCCTCGGCGAACCCGCGTGGCGCGGACGGCAGCTTGCACAAGCCATTTATCATCAAAGAGTTCCAGATATTGACGCCATTACCACACTGGCCAAGCCGCTGCGCCGCCGGCTGGCCGAGGCGGGCTGGGAAGTAGGCCGAGCGCCGATTGCGCAGGCCTTCCGCTCCGTGGATGGGACCGAGCGCTACCTGGTCGAGTGCGGCGGCGCGCTGACCGTGGAGACTGTGTGGATGCCCGAAGGCGACGGCGGCGAGGCCGGGGACGGGAGCGATTCGGGTGGTGGCGCGCCGGAAAAGGGTTGGAACCGGGCGACGATCTGCGTATCCAGCCAAGTGGGCTGCGCGGTGAATTGCCAGTTCTGCCTGACGGCTAAACTGGGGTTGCAGCGCAACCTGACGGCGGGCGAGATTGCCGGGCAGGTGGTCGCGGTGTTGGACCGGCAGGGTGTCGAGGTAGGCCGCGACCGCGTGAACCTGGTGTTCATGGGCATGGGTGAGCCGTTTTTGAACTACGAGAGTTTCATGGCAGCGGTGCGGCTGCTGGTGCGCGAGGTGGGGCTGAGCCCGCAGCGGATGACAGTGTCGACCTCGGGCATTGTGCCTGGGATCGAGCGCTTTGCCGAGGAGCCGGTCGAGGTTCGGCCCAAGCTCGCCATCAGCCTGAATGCGCCCAACGACGAGATACGCGGAGAAATCATGCCCATCAACCGCAAGTGGAACATTGAGGCAGTGATGGACGCGGTGCGGCAGGTCAAGCTGCGTCCGCGGGAGCGGATTACGTTTGAGTACGTCCTGCTAGGCGGGGTGACGGACAAGCCCGCCCACGCGCGCGAGGTTGCCCGGCTGGTGCGGCGGACAGGGCTGCCGGTGAAGGTGAATCTGATCGCCTGGAATCCGGGACCGGGGATTGCGTATGCCATGCCGGCGGCGGGGGCGGTTGAGGCGTTTCGCGCCACGCTGGCCGGCGAAGGGATTGCAACCTACGTGCGGCGCCCGCGCGGGCGAGATATTTTTGCGGCGTGTGGGCAGTTGAAGCGGACGGTGGAGGGGTAGGCGGAATTCCAGAACCATCCGTCAAGCGGCGGCTTTATCGACAACTTCGAGTATCGTTCCCTCAAATTTTTGTAAGTAGGCGACAATCTCGAACAGGTTTTTTGCCTGAGGGTTGCCAGCTGGGCTGAACATACGCATCAGCGCCTTGGGCGAGCGGTCCAGGTCTGCGCCCAACTGCACAAAGCCGATGGTCCCGTTGATGTACTTGCGCAGCACGGATTTTCCCGTCTCCAGGTCGCCCGCAATCATGCAGCCGACGGCCTCTTTCAAGAGCGCGCGGCGAAAGTCCGCATTTTTTTGGAGATGTTCCTTGACGGTTTCGTTGAAGTCTTTTGTGAGCGGCATTATCTCTCCTCCCGCTTCTGTTCCTTGTACTCCCGCCAGAGCGCGGACGCGCGATCGATGTCGTTCTGCTGGCGTTTCTTTGTACCGCCCGCCCAGCAAAATCACAATCCGGTCCCCGTCTTTTCCGAAATAAACCCGGTAGCCGGGGCCAAAATCCATTCGCAATTTCGAACACGCCAGCGCCCACGCCCTTGACTGCTGAAAAGTTGCCGCGCTCCAGCCGGTCAAGCGCAACTGAAACGTGTGCCCGCGTACCGCCATCCAGCTCTTCAAACCACTGTTGAAAGAGATTGCGGCGCATCCTGTCGATGTGCTGGCGAATCTCAATCACGTTGAATGGTATCGCAAAAGATACCTTATTTGCTGTCCGGAATAACCATCGGCTTCACGCTCCCGCAGTCGGGGCCCTTGTAGATGGATCTGGACTGCATGGTGATGTCGATGGGCCGCGAGTTTGGGCCCATCTGCATGGTTCCGGTCATATGCACCTTGGCCTGGCCCGAGTTGCCATCGGTGAAGGTGGACTCGACAGTGCCGGTGGCGGCCATGGCGCCGGTGCAGGCGATGCTGGCGGTCATGCCATTTTCTTTGACGGAGACATTGGTGACCTGGCAATCGCCGCGGGGCGGGTTGGCGTAGGGGCCGCCATACTTGTCGATCATGGATTGGGTGACGCAGACCTGCGTTGTACGCGGGCCGCCCATGGGTCCTCCCATACCGCCCTGGGGCATCTGCGGCATGCCGGCCATGCTCATGGTGCTGGTGACTTCCCACAGGCCGGGCTTCTGTTTCGATTGGGCGTGGGCTGCCAGGGTGGCGAGACAACAGGCGAGCATGAGAGAAAGTGGGGTCTTGCGCATCGTTCCTCCTGCGTGATTGCGCAGGCTGACTGCGCGCCTTCACTTTAATTGAGAGCGGATGCGGCGGGGAAGCGAAATCTACTTTGCAGGAACGGGATTGCCGGTGCGTCCCAGCGCCAGCAGCGCGCCGGTGACGCGGCCCGGAGCGTGGCGGACAACGCTGTCCTCGCTGGCGAAGTTGCCGGCGATGCAGCGCACGCCGAGGGCCTGGACGCGTTCAATGTCGGGGACAATGGGCGTGGCGCCTTCAGCGGCGTAGCGGGCCAGCGTCTCCGCGGAGAAGGGCGCGGTGTTGATGAGGGCGCAGTCGAAGATGGGCGCGCGGGTGTGGTCGTAAATGCGCTCGATGTGCTGAGAGGCCGTGAGACCGAGGCTCTCGTTGGCCTGGGTCATGAGGTTGCAGACGAAGACGCGGATGCCGCGGGCATGGGCCAGAGCCGAAGGGATGCCTTCGACGAGCAGGTTGGTGATCAGCGACGTGTAGAGCGAACCGGGGCCGACCGTGATGAGGCTGGCGCGCTCGATGGCGTCAAGGGTCTCCTCAAGCGGAGCGGCATCGGGCGGGTCTAGGGTGAGCTCGACGATGCGGCGGCGGCTGGCGGTGATGTTGGTTTCGCCGCGAACCTGGGTGCCGTCGTCCATGTGCGCTACCAGGGTGGTGTTGGTGGTGGTGACGGGATAGATGCGGCCGCGGGCGGCGAGAATCTTCGAAGCCAGTTGGATGGCGTGGGCGAAATCGCCGGTGAGTTCGGTAAGCGCGGCGACGAACAGGTTGCCGAAGTTGTGTCCCTGAAGTGCGTCTCCGGCGCGAAAGCGATGGGCGAAGAGGCGGGCCAGCAGGTCTTCTTCCTCGCTGAGGGCAACCATGCAGTTGCGCAGGTCGCCGGGGGGCAGCATGTTGAAGTCCTTGCGCAGGCGGCCGGAGGAGCCGCCGTCATCGGTAACGGTGACGACGGCGGCCAGGTCGGAGATGAGGCCGGGTTGGGCGGAAGGTCCCGCCGGGGTGACGTGCTGGCGGAGGCCGCGCAGCAGGGTGGACAGGCCAGTGCCGCCGCCGATGGCGACCACGCGCATGCCCGCAGCCGGAGCGGAGGCTTCAGCGAGGGGGACCGGATCTTCCCTCAAGAGCGTGTTATCGGGGGCGGAGGAGTTCAAAACCAAACCTTACGGAATCTCAGGATACAGCAGTTCCGTAAAGCGCGGATCGTCGACCATGCTCTGGAAGTCGTTATCGGCGCGCGCCTGGAGCCGGTTGCGGGGGTTCAGATCGATAGCCCGGGAGAGGTTGCCGAGGCAGTCCTGGGTGCGGCCGGTGATGGCGTCGAGCAGGGCCAGGCCGTAGTAGGCGTAGTCGGCGGCCGGGTGCCCCGAAAGGATGCCTTCAAACTGCTCGCGGGCCTCTTCGTAGTAGCCGGTGTTGAGCTGCGAGATGGCGTAGTCGTAGTGCTCCTCAGGGGTGAGGAAGATGAGCTTGTGCTCGTCCAATTGCCGCTGGCAGGTGCTGATGTACATCTTGCAGCGGTCGAGCAGCTCGATGGGAGCCGCGGGAAGCAGTTTTTCAAGGGCCGCCTGGGCTTTCTCGAACTTGCCCTGCTGGAGCAGCTGCACGGCGACCTGATACTGCTGATAGGCAGGGCCTGTGCCCGGAGATGAGTGGCCGCCAGATTTGCCTGGCGGAGAGGGTTCTTTTTTGCGATCTTGCGCCAAGGATCGGGCCTCTTGCATCATGAGTTTGCTCGAAACAACCATTCCGGCGCACACCCTTCGAGCCGAATCGCTGCCGGTTCGAAGCCTGCGCCAGGGAATAACGCTGCTCAGGCCATCTTTATACGCATAACCCCGCGCTACGTCAATGGGCTGCCCGCCGCAAGGGGGAGCTATCAGCCTGGTTCCTTGCCGAGTTTGCGGTAAATGGCGGGGTTGAGCGAGGGGTCGTTGTACATCTTCAACTGGCGATAGAGCTTGAAGCGGCGGGTGCCGGCCAGGGTTTCGCGCCACAGCGCATCCAGGCAGTGGGTCAGGTCGGCACGCTGTTCTTCCAGAATGCCCAGGCGCTCGCGGTTGCGCTGGGCGTGGCCTTCCGGCGCGCCTTCGCGCTGGGCCTCTTCACGGGTGTGGTAGATCTTGAGCGCGAGAATGGACAGCCGGTCGATGATCAGGCCGGGCGACTCAGAGTGGAGCGGCGCGGTCGGGTTGGGCAGCGGGCCTGCAAAGATTGGCTCTCCGAAGGAATTATCCGGGGTTTGTTTTGTGTCAGGGCACGACTTAAGTCGTGCCGAAGAAACCGGACCATTGCTGAGGGCTTTAGCCCCTGAGGTATGCTCTTCGCTCACTTCGGCACTACGCTTGGCAATCTGCGCGAGCCAGCCAAGCAGTGTGCGGTCGAGGTTCTCGGCAAGGTCATTGCGGCGCTGGTTGGTCGTGTCCACACGGCGCTTGACATCGGCGAGTTCGGCGTCGGTTGCGCCAGGGGTGCGGGCTTTGTCCTCGATGTGCCAGAGCTCGAAGTTGGCGCGGTGGTGCGCTGCCACGAGGGCCAGCCAATCGTCCGCCGCGGGCTCGTCCGCGCCGGCCGTGGCGCTATGCCAGCGCTCGTTGAGCTGGTAGTGGAGGTTGGCAATCTCGGCGGCGGAGAGCATTTCGAGCGAGTCCTTGTTGCGGTGCGCAGGGTTGGCGGTTGCAGCGTCTATGGTAGAACTATCTTCACCTGGAGTCCAAGCACGCTACCTTTAGCGAGGGATCGATGGGCGACGCGACAGAGCGGTTTCTGTGTATTGCGAGCTACGAAAAAGGGCAGGACTTCATGCGCCAGTGTGCGGAGCTGGGCGTGAAGCCGACGCTGCTGACGGTGGACAAACTGCGCGATGCCGGCTGGCCGCGCGAGGCGCTGGAAGATGTGGTGACCATGCCGCCAGGACTGACCGCCGAGCAAATTCTCAACACGGTTTCGTGGGTGGCGCGGTCGAAGGGCTTCGACCGCATTGTGGCGCTGGACGAGTTCGATCTGGAAACGGCGGCGCAGATTCGCGAGCACATGCGCATTCGGGGCATGGGGGTAACGGCCTCGGCGTATTACCGCGACAAGCTGGCCATGCGCATTGGGGCGCAGGAGTCGGGGTTTCTGGTGCCGGAGTTTTGCCGGGTGCTGAACTACGACGAGCTGCGCGGCTACATGGACCACGTGCCTGCTCCGTGGCTGCTGAAGCCGCGCTCGGAGGCCTCGGCGCTGGGGATTCGCAAGATTGCCGAACCGGAGCAGCTGTGGCGGGCTCTCGACGAGCTGGGCGACCGGCAGAGCCGCTTTCTGCTGGAGCAGTTTGTGGCCGGCGACATCTTCCACGTGGACTCGATAGTCAGCGAGGGCAAGGTGGTCTTCTCCGTGGCTCACCAGTACGGGAAGCCGCCGATGCAAGTGATGCACGAGGGAGGTGTCTTTACAACGCGCACGGTTGACCGTGCGAGCGCGGACTGGGCAGCGCTCACCGAGCTCAATGCGCGCCTGGCCCCGGCGCTGGGCATGGCCCGTGGCGTGACGCACGCAGAGTACATCAAGGCGCATGCGGACGGGCGCTACTACTTCCTGGAGATTGCGGCGCGCGTGGGCGGGGCGTTCATTGCCGACCTGGTAGAGACCTCGACCGGCGTGAACCTGTGGCGGGAGTGGGCACGGCTGGAGGTTGCCAGCCTGCGCCGCGAGGCGTATGTTCTGCCGGCGACGCGTGAGAGCTACGCCGGCAGCGTGCTGTGCCTGGCGCAGACGGCGGAGCCTGACACCGCGGCGTTCGACGCGCCGGAGATCGTGTACCGGATGAAGAAGCACCACCACGCGGGCCTGATTGTGCGTTCCGACCGGCCGGAGCGGGTGAAGGAACTGCTGGAGGAGTACGGGAGCGAGTTTGCGCGGCGGTTTCTGGCGTCGATGCCGCCGCCGGAGAAGCCGACGGCTTGAGGCAGAGACGCAGTTCTGGAAACACCAGGCGGCGATCAGCGGACGCCTCGGCATGGGCTTTCGTTCGGGTGATAAAATCGCGTGAACTGGAGCAGGGGAGAGTTCATTGACGGTTTGCCGGACCGCGTTCTTACGCCTGTGTTGCTGGCCAGGAGCCGGCCGGCAGTCGGCTTTGCGGCGGACGATGCAACTATCGCTCTTCGCGCTGGTCACGTGTATGGCTTGTCCCGGTGCTTTGGGCAGGCAGAGCACAGACCATTCTTCCCCCTTTCCCGATCACGCGCAAGCGCAGCTCTTGCCTGATCACCATCCGCTGTGGGCGAATGCGGGCAACGACCTGGGCGCGATGGCGTCAGAGCAAATGCTGCCCCAGTTGACGGTCGTTCTGGCGCGAACGGCCGCGCAGGAGTCGGCATTGGAAAAGCTGCTCACCGAACAGCAGGATCCGGCTTCGCCCAACTACCGTCATTGGCTCACGCCGGACGAGATAGGGGAGCGGTTCGGGCCGTCGCCGCAGGAGGTTGAGGCGGTCAGAGTGTGGCTTGAGTCAGCGGGCCTGCGTGTGGACTGGGTTGCACCGAGCCGGATCTTCATCGGCTGCAGCGGCAGTGCGGCGGAGGTGAGCCGGGCGTTTCATACCGAGGTGCATGAGTACAGCGCCTACGGGGTGAAGCGCTACTCGGTCTCCTCCGACCCGCTAATCCCGGCAGCGCTGGCGCCGGTGGTCCGAGCTGTTCGCGGCCTGTATATGGTGGAGGAAAAACCGCTCCATCGCTTCACGGCATTGAACTCGGCGTCGCCGGAGGTGACGGCCGGGGGAAGCCATTTCATGGCGCCGCAGGATTTCGCAATCATCTACGATCTTCCCGGTGGGCTTGATGGCGCCGGCGAGGCGATTGGGATTGTCGGCGAAGCGCGCACCAATTTTGCGGATTTTTCCAACTTCGATCATGTGACTGGAGCAGGTGTTCCCAATCCGACGGAGATTGTGCCAACTGCCTACGGCGGCATTGATCCGGGTCCGCCTTTCACCGCTCCACCGACCGGGGGTGCTTCCGATGGATACCAGGGCGAGGCCACACTGGATGTGCTGCGCGCGGGCAGCATTGCACCGCAGGCGAAGCTGCTGCTGGTAGTGGCCACTCCCGCCAGCGGAGGCATTGCCGCCGCCGCCGAGTACCTGGTGCAGACCACGCCAGTACCGGCGCAGGTCATGACCATCAGCTTTGGAGCGTGCGAGTCGGAGGCCGGCTTCTCCGGCGTGTCCTACTGGGACGGGCTCTTCCAGCAGGCGGCCGCGGAGGGGATTTCGGTATTCGTTTCTTCTGGCGACTCGGGCGCTTCCGGATGCGACTTGAGCTTCATCACGCCGCCGGCAAACCCCTTTGCCAACAGCCCCAACGTGATCTGCTCGTCGACTTATGCCACCTGCGTGGGCGGCACCGAGTTCAACGACGCGGCCAGCCCGTCGCAGTATTGGAACTCATCCAATGGATATGGGCTCAGCTCGGCGCTGGGCTATATTCCCGAGGGGGGATGGAACGAGCCGCTCAACTCCAAGTCGAAGTCACAGGTGGCTTCTTCCGGCGGGGGTGTGAGCAAATTCATTGCGATCCCAAGCTGGCAGACAGGCACGGGCGTGCCGGGTGCGCGGGCCGGCCGCTACACCCCGGATATCGCCTTCTCGGCAGCCGGCCACGACGGCTACTTTGCCTGCTTTGCGGCGGGCAATGGCGGCTGCGTGAATCAGGGTGGCCAGTTCTACTTTTCGGTCTTCTCCGGGACCTCGGTTGCCGCTCCCAGCATGGCGGGGATTGCGACGCTGCTGGATGAAAATGCAGGGGCAGCGCAGGGGAATCTGAACCCGTCGCTCTATCAGCTGGCAAGTTCGGCGCCGGGGGCGTTCCATGACGTCACGGTCTCGAGCAGCGGCGTCTCAGGGTGCAGCGTGAACACGCCCAGCCTCTGCAACAACAGCATTCCAGGAACGGCCGGACTCGCCGGCGGCCAGGCGGGATTTCTAGTTGGCTATGGGTATGACGAAGTGACAGGGCTGGGATCGCTGGATGTTTCGACGTTTCTCAACGACTATCAAAACAATCTGGCGCCCACCATCGATCTGCTCGACGTGCAATCGCCGCTGACCTTCCCCAGCCTCTTTGTCGGATATCCGGAGTCAACCCGCATCACCGTTGAAAACAGCGGATCGGCCATCATGAATCTCTTAACGGTCGCCATCTCCGGGGCCGATGCGGGCGATTTTAACCAAAACAACAGTTGTACAAGCTCGCTATCGCCCAGGGGATCCTGTTTTATTCAGCTCACTTTTACGCCCAAGGCCGGAGGGACACGCACAGCCGTGCTGACGCTGACATCGAGCAACGCCGCCAACTCCCCGCTGATGATCCAGCTGAGCGGCACGGGCTCAACCACCTTGCTGGTTCCTTCCGTGGGCACAAGCGTGTCCTCGGTGGTGATCACGCCTGTGCAGGCTCTGGCGGTGGATTTGACGGTCTTTCCGCCTCCGGGCCCTTATCCGGCGCCAACGGGATCTGCGACGCTGACGAGTGGCGCTTATACGTCGCCAGCGGCCGCACTTTCGGGCGGTAATGCAACGATCAATGTTCCAGCCGGATCGCTGGCGGTGGGGAATGACACCCTTACAATCACCTACACACCGGACTCCCAAAGCGCTTCGTTATTCGCGAGTGCGTCGGGCACAACATTTGTGACGGTTGGCGTTGTACCGGCGCAGATGACGGAAACATTTTCCCAGGGAACCATCACGACAGCGCAGGCAATGACTGTGGGCGTTGGGGTGTCTTCTTATAACGGCAACCCCACACCGACGGGGTCCGTCAAGGTGGCCGGAGGGGGGTATACCTCGGCCCCTGCCACACTTGCTGGCGGCAGCGCTTCCTTCAGCATCCCAGCCGGCTCGCTGGCCACCGGGACGTATACGTTGCTGGCCACCTATACTCCCGATGCGGCGAGTTCCTCGATCTATCGCACCGGTTCAATCGGGACGTTCGTGACGGTGACAGCGCCTGTTCCGCCCAGCTTCACGGTCAGTGGGACAGCGGTGACGCTTTATCCTGGCGCGGCTACCGGGAACACGTCGACCATCAGCATTGCACCCAGCGGAGGGTTCACCGGCAGCGTGGCGCTGACAGCGGCGATTACCTCCAGCCCGAGCGGCGCCCAGGACCCGCCAACGCTGAGCTTTGGGTCCACCTCTCCCGCGAGTATATCGGGGGCGAGTGCGGGGAACGCCGTGCTGACCATTACTACGATCGCGGCTATCAGCGGCGCCCTGAGCGCTCCCCAGCGGCCCTGGCTGACGGCCGGCGGTGCGGCTCTGGCCGGGTTACTCTTCTTCTGGGCGCCGCGCAGACGCCGCAAATGGCGGACTATGCTGGGCATGCTGGCGCTGCTGGCGGCCTTTTCGGGCGCGGTGCTCGCGTGCAGCTCGGTTCAGAGCGGCGGCGGTGGGGGCGGCGGTGGAAACCCCGGCACAACTGCAGGAGCCTACATGGTGACCGTGACCGGGACTTCCGGGAGCGAGACGCAGACTGCACCGGTTATTCTGACCGTGCAGTAATCTGGTGCTGCCACCGGCATTGGCCGCTGGGGCAAGAAAGCCGGACCCGGCGCTTCGCCCCGCGCAATTCCATCAAGCGCTAAAGGAGAGCAGATGAACCTGACTGAGATTCCCGATGTGGTGGAATGGCCGGAGACACACTATGTGTATCTGGAACGAGTCGGCCCCTTCATGAAGACGGCGCGACAGGCATGGCAGGATTTGCACGCGCTCGAGTTTCTGATTGCCGAGCGCAACACGATCACCGGCGCCATGGCGCTCTACAAGATGAAGCCAGACACCTACCGGGCCGGGTACATCGTGGCGGCGCGGCCAGAGGACCTGCCGGAGGGGCTGCACTACGAGAAGGTTGGTGGCGGATTGTACAGTCGCTTTGTGTTGACCGGCTCCTATGCCAACCTGCCACAGGCCTCGGGGCGGGTGTGGGAGATTGTGGCCGCGAGTGACATGATGCTACGGCAGGATTTTGCCATTGAGCACTACGCCAACGATCCGAAGACGACGCCGGAAGACAAGTTGATCACGGAGATTCTGATTCCGACGGCCTGAACGCCAGGTCGGCCAGGCAGGTTCCGATTAGAATGGCAAGCAGGAGCAAACATGGACGTGAAAAGTCAGTCGCCCCATCGGCGCTGGAATCCGCTGCGGCAATCGTGGGTGCTGGTGTCGCCGCATCGCACGCTGCGGCCCTGGCAGGGCGAAATGGGACAGAAGGCAGCGCCGCAAGCGGTTGCGTACGATCCGGATTGCTACCTGTGCCCTGGGAACCAGCGTGCGGGTGGGGCGGCGAACCCGGCATACGAGGGCGTTTTCTCGTTTGTAAACGATTACGCGGCGCTGCTGCCGGATTCGCCGGCGCCCGATGGGACGGGGGATTCGCCCCTGTTGCAGGCCAAACCGGCGCGGGGACTGTGCAAGGTGCTCTGCTATCACCCCGACCACTCGCTGACGCTGGCGCGCATGACGCGGGCGGAGATTCGGCCGGTGGTGGACGCATGGACGGCGCAGTATGAAGAGCTGGGCGCCCTCGACTGGATCGAGTACGTGCAGATCTTCGAGAATCGCGGAGCCATGATGGGGGCCAGCAATCCGCATCCGCACGGGCAGATCTGGTCCACTGATTTTGTACCCGACGAGCCGGCTGCCGAGACCAGGGCGCAGAGGGAACACCTGGCGCTGACCGGGCGCTGCCTGCTGTGCGAGTATCTGGCTGCTGAAAAGGCCGCTGGCGCGCGGATTGTGTTTGAAAACGAGCACTTTGCGGCGCTGGTGCCGTTCTGGGCGGTCTGGCCGTTTGAGGTGCTGCTGCTGAGCAAGCGCCACCTGGGCGCGATGCCTGAGCTGACGGGCGAGGAGCGGGGCGCTCTGGCCGATGCGCTGCACCGCATGGCGGTGCGCTTCGACAACCTGTTCGAGACTAGCTTCCCCTACACCATGGGGTTCCATCAGTCACCCACGGGTGAAGGAAATCACCCGGAGTGGCACTTCCACGCACATTTTTATCCGCCGCTGCTGCGCTCGGCCACGGTGCGCAAGTTCATGGTGGGGTTTGAGATGCTGGGTATGCCGCAGAGGGATATTACCCCCGAGGGGGCGGCGGAGCGGCTGCGCACGGCCAGCGAGGTCCATTTCTCGCCGAGAGGGTGACTGGAGTCGTAGGGACTGAGAGGATGGGTTGGGCTGGATTGGCGCAGCGGCTTCCAATCCTTTCGCAAAATAGCGAATGGAAGGAGGCGCGGGCAAACTGCTGGGGGCAATCGACGCTTGCGCGCTTTGCAGCCAGCCAGACGCCTGGGATTTCAAGATCGCTGCGGCCGGAGGGGGTCTGGTGAGCTCGCTGGGGCTCGAACCCAGGACCCACGCCTTAAAATGGCGTTAATAACTTGTGTTTACAGGTACTTACAAGACTTCATGGACCGCCGAAATACAGCGAAATACGTGTAAGGCTGGTTAATCGCGGGTGAGGATCACGGGTGGGCAAATCCACCCGCTTCCTGTTTTCGGCAGTACCCCTCACCGCCAGCCCAAGAACGCCTATTACAAGCCCTCAGACGCCTCAGCCAACCATCGTAGCGCATGCGCTGCAGGCGATTGACCAAATGGTCACTTCCGCTTAGCCGGTGATCCAGGCCTAACGGAGATCCCGCGCTGCTGAACTGCGAGGTGGAGGTCTACGGAGAGCCAGGGCCTTGGCGTTAACAGACGCGGCCCTTCCTTACTGCTTTACTTGATTCCCATCGCCATCGAGTCGGGCCCTGCCAGGTGCTCCTCGCCCTCTCGCTGCGGCTGTCCAGGATTAAAGCGAGACCAGGGTTGTTTGTCCGGCATCGCAGTAGACCTGGAATCTGTTCCTACCGTTTGCCTTGGCCACGTACATCGCCGCATCGACTTTGTGCATTAGCTTCTCCGCATCTCCGCACTTATCTTGAGAAGTGCAGACGCCGACGCTGGCTGAAATCTGCACTTGAGTGCCCTCAACATCAATCGGTTCAGAGATTGCAGCCACAATTTTCCCAGCTATGGATTCTGCCTCAGCGGCAAGATGCAAGTCGGGCAGCAGGACGATAAACTCGTCCCCTCCCAGGCGGGCAACGGTATCGGTCTGGCGAAGGCAGCAAACAAGGCGTGCTGCGACTTCGCGTAGCACAAGGTCACCGGCATGGTGGCCGAAAGAGTCGTTGACTTCCTTGAATCCGTCGAGATCAATCATCAACACGCCCAAAACCGTGTCAAATCGACCTGCGCGACTCAAGACCATGCTGAGGCGATCATTGAGCAGAAAGCGATTGGGCAAGCCGGTGAGCACATCATGCTGTGACAGGTGGCGCAGGCGTTCTTCGCTCAGGCGGATGGCTCGGGTCTGCTGCACCACACGACGGCGCAGGGCGAAGATCCAGGCGAAAGATGCACAGGCGAACGCTCCCACGATGGAAAGGACGGCGAGTGCGTGGCTGGCTGTCCACCATGAGGGGGCGTGCATCACGGCCACGTCGTCGAGTGAGCGTAGCAGAATGTTGACCGAACCCGGTTGCACCAACCCTGATCCCTGACCGGTGGTTCCTGGGTCCATTATGACGCTGCATATCCCGGTTACGCGGATAAGGCTGCCATCTTTCCAAGCGAGCGTCCCGACGCCACTACGCTCTTTAGGGAGAATCGCCGAGAAGACAAAGTCGCCGGAACGCAGAATGAGCGTGAGATCACCCGCTGCACGGTCTTGGCCAATCAATTCTCCTTCGATCTGGACCAGTTCTCGATCGAGTTCACCGCGGAACGCCTGCTGGATGGATACCAGCGTCGCGGTCAAAGGCGTGTTTCCCCCCACGACACGGAAGGATGCATCCTCAAGAGTCGGTTTGAAGTCCCTGATCGCCGGAAAGCCAAGTACATCCACCAGCTGACCGATCTGGACTTTGTCGAGTTTCGGGCTCTCCATGCAGAGGCCATTGGAGGACTCTTGTATGCACAACATTCGGCCCGGCCAGTGGAGAGTCGCACTACCCCGGATATGAGCGCGGTGCCGCAGGACCAACCCCGGTGTGAACCACAGCAGTTGGGCAACCGGGATAACCGGCATGGCATAGGGATCCGGAGGGGGAGGCTGGACGACCTTAACTTCGTGCAAAGACGGAAACAGGATTCGGGCACCGACCATTTGCCGATTACCGTTGAACACCGGAACTGCATTCCCGTGTATCTGGACTTTGGCGTCGATGAGCGAGTCGTAGTCTTTGGCCGCTTCCCTGGGAGCAGTGGCGCTGATTGAACCGCCAACCGTGGAGACATCAAGCGTCACATTCTTGGGCAGGAGGCGCACGGAATGGACAATACCCTCGATTTCAATCCACTGGCCATCCTCACTTCCCGCAAGCAGTTCTGCCATCGTCGGTCGTGGAGCGGTCTCGGGAATGTGCGAGTTTCCAATGACCCTCACATGCCCATGGAGGATCACCGGCGCATAGTCTCCTGTTCCGCTGACTCCAGTGACTTCCACCAGTGTTCCGGCTTTTAAAGGAAGAATCGGACGAGAAGGGAGTCCAATAAATATGCTGCCTGTCGAATCATGGACGAAGAGTGCTGAATGTCTGGGATCGACGTTAGGGTCGTAGTCCGTGACAACTCCGCGAAATCGAACAGGAAAGCCACGCGCCGCTTCTTCAAGAGAGATGTCGTGGGCTTCATGCGCGGTGGTGAGGGTTCGCAAGGGTCGCACGGAAGTTTCAGCCGATTGTGCCGCGCCTGCAGTGTAAAGCAGGATCGAGGTAAACAAGGCTGCGGCTGAATATGGGAACCGCATTGGGCCCCCCTCCCTGAGCGAAACTGCGGAACGTATGCAAACGCCGAGGCCATTCCAGGATGGCCCTCAGAGTCCAGAGATTAGTCCCACCTGACAATCTCGCTATCTATCGGCAATCCACCGATTATGTTCAGCAGCACGGACGCTAGAGAAGTTCTAATTTAAGTAGTTACATTAATGCGATGCTGTTCCTGCCGGGAGAGAGGAGAGGAGGTCTACTCGCATAACGACGAAGATCGGCCACGTGGAGATTCAGCAATGGCTCAAGCAAATCCAACGCGAAAACGATCTATCCGACCCAACACTTCACCGGCTCAAGCAGTTGATGGGCTTGGTGTACGCTCACGGTCACTGGACCTTGATGATCCCGAAGGATTGCAACCCGACGGACTTGGTCAAGACTACGTCAGTGTCCTCATACGAACCCAAGGTACTTGAGCCGGAAGACTCCCACAAAATCTTCCTGAAACTCAAGGTACCTGAGAACGTTCTGGTTCTGTTGCTGGCCACAACTGGCTTGAGGATCTCTGAGGCTCTTGGTCTGAAATGGGCAGATGTCAGGGACGGACTGATTCACGTCAGCAGGTCCTGGACGATGAAAACCGTGGGGGAAACGAAGTCGGCCGCAAGCAAAGCTGCTGTGCCTTGCTCACCGATTCTTAGCGAATACCTTGACGGCTGGCGTCGCTCACCGGAAAACCTCTAATGTACCGGGAGTTCCCCCGGCTTTGCCGGGGAGGCAGTAGCAGTTTGACATTTCCGGGAGTCCATCCAGAAACTCTTCGAGGTGAGCCGCCAAGCACACATCAAGGAGAAACCGGATGGACG
>Ga0302319_10001346_pt1 | contig 54928 bp, 54 predicted proteins | sample Bog_T0_2_FD_203319 | JGI IMG/M metagenome (GOLD analysis project Ga0302319, IMG submission 203319) | Peat permafrost microbial communities from Stordalen Mire near Abisko, Sweden - Bog_T0_2 | ecosystem: Environmental > Terrestrial > Soil > Wetlands > Peat | place: Sweden: Abisko, Stordalen Mire...
TCTTCGGGCTCAGCGGCGAGATCACCCATCGCGCGGGAGAGAACCGCTTCTCCGAACTGGGCGGGTTGGCCAAGCGCGCCCCCGTGCTCGCCATCCTCTTCAGCTTCGCCTCCATGGCCTCGATGGGGGTGCCGGGACTCGCCAACTTTGCCGGCGAGTTAATGGTCTTCTTCGGCTCATTTGCCGCGCTGCCTTCGCTCATTTTCTTCGGCATGATCGCGGTCTACGGCACGGTCCTCACGGCAATCTTCCAGCTTCGCGCCATCGAAAATGTCTTCTACGGCCCCATGCCCGAGCGCTACCAGCCGCAGGCCGCCGGTGTGTCTGTCTCCGGTGGAGAGGAAGTCCTCCCCCTTCCCGGCATGAGCGACACCTCCGCCCTCGCCGAGCACGCACCCTACGTCCTGCTGATCCTCGCCTCGCTCGTGATCGGCTTCATGCCGTTCCTTCTCATCCACATCGTTGAGCCGAGCGTCACCCTGCTTCCCTTTATCCATTAATCTCTCATGTTTCCCGCCTCATCCATTTCGTATCTCGCGCCTGAAGTCCTGCTCACGGTCTGGGCGATGGTCCTTTTGCTGCTGGAGGCATTTCTCGAACTCTCACCGCGCGCCATGGCCGCGCTCGCCTTGGCCGGTCTTTTCTCCACCGCTCTGATTACTCTCGGCATCGATTCCACCTCGACCATTTTCTGGGGCGGCATGTGCAAGTGGGACGGTGCGGCGAAATTTTTTCATCTTTTCTTCCTCGCGGTGGCCGCGCTGGTGATTTGGATGGGCGACGAAGTGCAGGCCCCGGTGCCGCATGGCGGCGGCGAATTCATCGTGCTGCCGCTCTTCACCACCACCGGACTCATGCTCCTCTCCTCCGCCAACGATTTCATGCTCCTTTTCGTGGCGCTGGAACTCGTCACCATCTCCTTCTACATACTTGTTGCCTATCAGCGGCGCAGCCTCGTGGCCCTGGAAGCTGGTGTGAAATATCTCATCCTCGGCGCGCTCTCCTCGGCCTTTCTCGTCATGGGTGTCGCCTACATCTTCGGTCTGACCGGCACCACGCGCTTCGATCACCTCTGGAGTTATTATCACCTCTATCCCCACCCGCTCGTCGCGGGAGTCAGCTTCGGTCTCCTCCTGGTCTTGACCGGCATCGGATTTAAAATCGCCATGGTGCCGTTTCACAGTTGGGCGCCCGATGTCTACGAAGGAGCCCCGAATTCCATCACGGCGTTCCTCTCCGTCGGTTCCAAGGCGGGCGGACTCATCATCCTCATGCGCATCGTCCTCGGCGTATTCGATTTCCCCGACGCCTCCGCCCCCGTCTGGGTTCCGCTGCTCAAATTTTGCGCCGTCGCCTCGCTTCTCCTCGGCAACCTCGCCGCCATTCCCCAGCGCAATCTCAAGCGCATGCTCGGCTACTCAAGCGTCGGCCACACCGGCTTCATGCTCGTGGGGCTGATCGGCGCTTCCGTTTCGCTCACGGGAAAAGTAAACCCCTTCAACACCGATGCGGCCACCGGACAGATCGCGGTTACGGTTTATCTCGTCAGCTATCTCCTCGCCACGTTCGCCGCTTTCATTGTGCTGGCCGTCCTGGAACGACGCCTGCCCGGACTTGAAATTCATCATCTTGCCGGACTCTCCCAACGCTCGCCGCTGCTCGCCGCTGTCCTTGCCCTCTCGCTCGTCTCCATGGCCGGGGTGCCACCCCTGAGTGGCTTCATCGCCAAGCTCTTGGTCATTCTCGTGGCGTGGAACCAGGGTCTCTACCTGCTGCTTGGCTTTGTCATCTTCGCCGCCGTGGCCGCGTTCTATTATTATCTCAACCCGATCAAGACGATGTATTGGTCCGAGCCGCTCGACCAAACGCCCATCCGCCTCAACCGTCCCACCAGCGGCGTGTTGATTGCCCTGATCCTTCTCCTGATCGGCACCGGGTTCTGGGCCAACTCGATGGCCCCGATGATCAACGGATCCAACATGGCGCAGAATGCCACCCCCCCGGCACCGGTTGCCATGGTGCAACATTAAGCCGACCTTTTTTCTAGAATAAGCCTATAACAGGATTTGACTCATTCTTGTTATTCGAGTTACTTTCCTGTCGGAGGTCCGATGAATGTATCCCTGACACCCGAACTTGAAAAATTTGTCCAAAAGGAAGTCAACAGCGGGCTTTATCAAACCGCGAGTGAAGTGATACGCGCTGGTCTCCGCCGACTCAAGGAAGACAAGAAACCCCACCCGCGCGAAATTCCCTCCACGATCGAAGAGCTGGAGGCGAATCTGGAGGCAAGTATTGATCGGCTGGATCGCGGTGAAGGAGTAGACGGCAAGGCGGTCTTTCAGCGCCTGCGCAAAAAGTTTGGCAAAGCGCGCGCTCACGGCTGATTATATCCTCGATCCGTGTATTGAGGCGGGGCTTGAGGAAATTGCAGGGTTTATCGCTAAGGATAATCCGGCGGCGGCGCTCAAAGTTGTGGAAAGCCGCAGAACGAACTTTCCAGCTTCTCGCCGACTACCCGGGCCTTGGCAGACCTTATACAATGAAAAAGCGAAAGTTGCAGAGTCTGCGCTTCCGTTCAATTCAGTTGTTCGACAAATATCTGGTTTTCTACCGGCCAATCGCGAACGGAATCCAAGTGCTCCACGTTTATCAATTCTCGCGCAATATCAAAGCGCTGCTGCGAAAAGCCTGATTACATGCTCCGTCTCAGATTCGACGGGAGCAGGCCCAGCTCGGAGCGGTATTTGGCCACGGTACGGCGCGCCAACGGGATGCCACGCTCGCTCAGAATCTTGACGATTTCCTGGTCGGAGAGCGGCTTGGTGGAACTCTCCCGCGCGATCAAATCCTGGATGGCGTCCTTGACGCTGGTGTTCGACATCACCTCGCCCGTCGCCGTCTGGTAACCGGGCGTGAAAAAATATTTCAGGTCAAACAAACCGAAGGGCGTCTGCACATATTTGTTGGCGATGGCGCGGCTGACCGTCGTCTCGTGCACCCCGACGACTTCGGCCACCTGGTTCATCGTGAGCGGCTTGAGATGCGCCACGCCCTGGTCGAAAAAGGCGCGCTGCCGTTTCACGATTTCCGTCGCGATGTTGAAGATGGTCGTCTGCCGCTGGTGCAGGCACTTGATGAGAAATTTTCCGGCCCGGATTTTTTCCTTCAGGTATTCGCGCAAACCGGCGTCATGTCCATTGCTCACGAGCAGGTCCTTGTAGGTGTCGCTGATGCGCAGGCGCGGCACCGGGTCATCATTCATCACCACCACCCACTCGTCGCCGACCTTTTGCACGCTCAACTCGGCCTGGACGATGTTCTGCTTGTCGTCGGAACTGAAGCAGGAGCCGGGACGGGGCTGAAGAGTCGCGACAAACTGGGCGGCGGCCTGCACGCGCTCCAGGGGCACCTTCATCGCGCGCGCGATGTCCTGGTATTTTTTGCGGCCCAATTCCGGGAGGTAATGCGCGACCATCTGCGCTTCCAATTCGTTGCTTTTGCCGAGGCGCGTGATCTGGATCAGCAGGCACTCGCGCAAATCGCGGGCGGCCACGCCGACCGGGTCAAAGGTCTGGATCAAATCGAGCGTCGTCTGCGCCACGGCGTATTCGACCCGGGCCGATTGCGCCACTTCCACCAGCTGGACTTTCAGGAACCCGGCATCGTCGATGTTGCCGATGATCTCCTCGCCCACGCGAATCATGTCCGGGGTGCTCGTGGACAGGGTCAATTGCCGCATCAAATGATCCGCGAGATGGGGCGCCTCGACCTGGGAATCGAAAAGGAACTGGCGGCGCTCGGCGGCCTCGGGATTATACGAGGCGGCGGGCGTGTTGCTTTGGGCAAAATACTCGCGCCATTCCTCGTCCTTTTGGCGAAGCTCCTTGAGCTGCTTGTCCCAGTCGTCCGCATCGGTCTCGGGCTTGCCTTCATCCGGCGATTCCTCCAAAACCGGATTGATCTCGATCTCCTGCTGGACCAGGGATTGGAGTTCCAGTGCGGGTGCCTGGAGAAACTGCAGCGACTGCTGCATCTGGGGCGACAAAGTCTGCCCGAGCGAAAGATTTTGATGTAGTCCTAGTCCTGCCACAGGACTATCTTATCGAGGCAACAAGAGAACGCAAGCATTCTTCGTGCCATTTTTAGGTTGACAATAGATGGTTAGGCTCCATCTCGACCCAAAACTTAATCGCACCGTTTGTGGATGTCTTCCTTGGCAGTTTTCCAATTGCTAAAATGCGTCTCTCCCGCGGCAATGCTCTTCTCCCGTTCCTCAAGAACCGTCTCGTGCCATGCGGGAGAATCCAACATCTCGGGGTTGCGGCTCAAATCCTCCCAAAGCGCTTCGATTATCCGAAGCTTTTCTGGAAGAGACATTTCATTTAGTGGCAAAGGTACGGCCATGACTTGAGGATAACCTAATACGGCTTAAGGCGAGCCTTTAGCTTCTCCGGAAAACAAGAGAGCTTGCTTTTCGTGGCTGAAAATCACATACCTATTCATGCTGCGTTTCACCATCCTCGGCAGCGGCAGCAGCGGCAACTGCGCCTATCTCGAGACCGAACACACCCGCCTGCTGGTCGATGCCGGTTTCAGCGCGAAACAGATCGAACTGCGCCTCGCTTCCATTGGCCGCTCCGTCACCGATGTGCAGGCTATTTTCCTCACCCACGAGCATGGCGACCACGTCTGCGGGCTGCCCGTGCTGGCCAAGCGGCACGCCATTCCGATCCACTGCAACCGCCTCACCGCCGAGTATCTCCACCCCCAGATGCCCGCGTTCACCAACTGGCGGTTGTTTGAATCGGGCGCGACGATCGAGCTGGGCGATCTCAAGATCAACAGCTTTTCCGTCCCGCACGACGCCTACGATCCGGTCGGGTTCATGTTTCACCACGCGCTGGGCAACATCGGTTTTCTCACCGATCTCGGTTACGCGACGAAGCTGGTCATCGAGCGCGTCCGTCAGGCGCGGGCGCTGGTGTTGGAGGCCAACCACGATTTGCGGCTCTTGCAGGAGGACACCAAGCGGCCCTGGTCGGTGAAGCAGCGCATCCTCTCACGCCACGGCCATCTTTCCAACGATGCGGCGGCGGAAGTGGCCGCCGAAGTGGTCACCGATCTCATGGAAGATCTTTACCTCGGCCACCTCAGCGCCGATTGCAACAGCCCGCTCCACGCCCGCACTGCCGTCGGTCAGAAGCTCGCCGCCGCCGGTCGTCCCGCCGTCCGCCTCCATGATACGGCCCCCGACAAGCCTTGCGCGACGCTGGTGTGGGAGTAGCAGAAATTAGACAGGAGAGACATGAATCACATGAAGGAGAAAATTCCTTTTTTCAGAGCTGTTTTCATGTCCTTCATGTTCCTCCTGTCTAAATTCGGCCTGCCTTCAAAATCGTGTTAATCTTGTTAATCCTGTCTAAAAAATCCCCATGCCTCTCCGCGTCATCTCCGGCAGCGCCGGCGGCCTGCACCTGAAATCGCCCAAGCGCCACGCGTTGCGACCGACGCAGGACCGCATCCGGCAGGTGATTTTCTCCAGCCTGGCCGAGCTGGTGCCCGGCGCGCGCGTGCTCGATCTCTACGCGGGCACCGGCTCGTTCGGTATCGAGGCACTCAGCCGGGGCGCGGCGGCGGCGACCTTTGTCGAGCAGGACAAAGAGGCGGTGCAGTGCATCCGCGACAATCTCGTCCACTGCCGTTTGCAAGGCGAGGTGCGGCAGGGCGATGTTCTTGCTTACCTCGAAAAACCTCCCGCCGAATGCTTCGATCTTATCTTTGCCGATCCGCCTTACGTCAAGAGCCGCGGCTCGCTCGACAATGATCCGCTTTTGGCCCTGTTGATTCCCTTCCTCAAACCGGATGGCCTGTTCATATGGGAACATTATGCCGCCCAACAGGTGCAAAATGCCGATTCGTGGAATATTATTCGCCAGCGCAACTATGGCGAAACAAGCTTAACCTTTTTAAGATTTTCACATAAAAACAAGAAAATTACACTCTAGTGCAAGCGGTTAAGACATCGCCGTTTGCAAAATAATTGCCCTGTGTTTTGTTGGTTGGTTGTTTTTGGTATAACGTTTGCTAATTAGTTACGACCATGACACCCAAACCCGATCAAGGTACATCAAAAACCAGTAATCTGCGGCCCGCCCGTAAGATGATGAAAGGGGCCACGGAAACAGCACGTCTATTCATTGACGTCAACCACGCCATTCGCCGTACCCAGGCGTTGCCGTTGACTCGTTACGTTGAGTAGATTTGTTAGTGGCTAGGATCGTCTCCTGGTTTTACCGGGAGACGATAAGAGAAGTTGTCTCTCTAAATCAGAAGATCATCTCGACCTATTTATCGAGGATTAAGCGGGCTTCCGCCAGTGCCTTCCGCTTTTCTTCCGTGACCACCGGGAAGGAGATTCCCAAGGAGTCGAGCGCGTCGATGATCACGCCCGCCACCACTAGGTGGGTAAACCATTTGTTATCGGCGGGGACGACGTACCAGGGAGAATGTTTGCTCGCCGTCTCGCGGATCATCTCCTCGTACGCATCCTGGTACTCGTCCCAGTAATTGCGCTCCTTCATGTCGGCTTCGGAAAATTTCCAGTTCTTGGAGGGTTCGTCGAGGCGCGAGAGAAAGCGCCTTTTCTGTTCCCCCTTGGAAAGGTGCAGGAAAAATTTGCGGATCACGACCCCATTGCGGGTGAGGTACCGTTCGTGGGCCTTGATGTCCTCGAATCGCTCCTGCCAGATATGCTTCGAGACCAGGGGAGCGGGAATCCGTTCCGCCTGGAGGAACTCCTTATGCACGCGCACGGCGAGCACCTCCTCATAGTAACTGCGATTGAAAATGCCAATCCGGCCTCTTTCGGGCAGGGCGACATTGGACCGCCAAAAATAATCATGACTCAAGTCGGTCGGCGAAGGCGCCTTGAAGGAGGTGACCAGACATCCCTGCGGATTGATCCCCGACATGACATGCTTGATGGTCCCGTCTTTGCCCGCCGCATCCATCGCCTGGAAAATCAGCAACAGTGACCATCTCTCCTGCGCGTAAAGTTTCTCCTGCATCTCGCTCATCAGCTTCACGCCCTCGGCCAGAAGTTCCTTGGCCTCCTCGCTGGATTTGAGCTTGCCCGTATCTCCCGGGTCATAATCCTTCAGGCGAAATTTTCCACCCTTGGCCACGCGGAAGGGGCGCGCAAACCCGGTAATCTTCTTGCGATCCAGTTTCATAAGGGGGTGGCTTTGACCAGTTCGCAACGCTCTCGGACGATGGAATAAACATCGGGCACCTCGGCCAATTCGGCCAGCAATTCGTAGAGGTGGACCCGGGCCAGTTTCATCCTCAGCGTCAGGCGTCCGGTCTCGCTCGATGGCTCAGACCAATGCGCCTCCGTGCCGGTGAGTTCGTAATCAACCAGGACGCGCTCCAGCCGCACGCGCGTTATCCCGCTCTTGGGAAGATATTCCAGGATGACGCAAATGTCGTGCAGATCGGGATGCCAGCGCGTTTCATAGAGGAAGATGAGGACCATCAGGCGATTGACCAGGAAGCTCAGTCCCAGCGCGGCGAGAACGTATCCCGCCCCGATTGCCATTCCGACGGCCGCCGCGACCCAGACAATCGCCGCCGTGGTCACCCCGCTGACCACACGCCGGCCGTGGAGGATGACTCCCGCGCCGAGAAAACCAATCCCGGTGACAATCTGCGCCGCGACGCGTCCCGAATCGCCCGTGACGCTGGTAAAGGCGAACGAGAGCATGGTGAAGACCGCCGAGCCGAGACAGACCAGTGAAAGCGTGCGCAGTCCCGCCGGTTTTTCGCGCCGCTGCCTTTCGCCGCCCAAAAGGATTCCACATACCACCGCCATCAAGGCCAGAACCGGGTAGACCCATGACATCGTCCCGTGCTTCAACCAACTCCCCCAAATCCAGGAATAGTCCGTCATGCCGGATGAATCCTGACGCTGTTCGAGAAGCAGTACAAGTCCGCTTTAAAATTGCCTACGGTCGCCGTGCTGGTCAGAACTGGATAAGTTCACCGCATAAGCGGCGGCGCTACCGGCATTTACGATGAAGCACTGCCGTACCGCCGCAGGCCAGCCTGGAAAACCGCCGTGCTCAGGGCCACGAGGACCGCCGTTACGCCTGCCATAACCGCGAGATCGCGTCCATCCAGACCATCGATGAGCGTCCGCGCCGGAACATTGGCGATGAGGAGCAACGGCACCGCCCAGGTGAAGAAAATAAGGGCAGGCCCGTGAAAGGCCTCGCGCGGCAGCCGGGCGATTTGAAAGACACTGTAATAGGCGTTGATGAAGCCTTGCGCGCGCGTCATCCAAAAAGCCAGCGACATCAGCATCAGCAGCATGGCATAGTGAATCAACACACCAAAGACAATGAGACACGGGAACATGAGCAGCCCCACCGCGCTGATGCTTACAGGCAAATGGGCGATGGCGATGAAACATACGATTGCGGCCACGAGGGTGTTGATCACCGAGCCGAGTTCAAAAAAACGGGTGCTGACGAGAAATTGCGCCGAGGCCGGTTGCGCGAGGAAGAAATCGAGTTTGCCGGTGCGGATCAATTCCGGAAGCTTCGTGAGATTGGTCATCAGGAACATCTGGAAGATTTGCTGCACGAGCATGTTGGTCGTGACCAGCAGGATCATTTCCCATTTGCCCCAGCCCGCGACGGTATCGACTTGCAGGTAGAGAAACTGGATGAAGCTCAGTTGCAGCCCGAACCAGCACAGGTCAACGATAATCCAGAGGATGAAGTTCATCTTGAACATCAACTCGCGCATGATGGTGTACCGGATCTGGGCCAGCCAGATGCGCGCATATTGGACGAGCGAAGCCATACTTCAGGAAAGCGCGGGCCGCGTTTTTGTCCAGCGCTCCAACCCGCGCACCGTGAAAATCAAGGCCAGCAAGCCGAGAACGATAAGGATCGCCACGCCAAAAACCCAGCCCAGCAGAACGCAAATGCCGCCGAGCGCCGCCAGCAAAAGCGAGCCCAGCAATTCCCCGATGTTCCAGATGACTCCGAAGATGCCGAGCGAAGCGACGTTGGCCGGAGCGGTCATCGCGCGCGCGCCCGTGACGCCCAGGTGGGTGAGCGTCGCCGCGCCGCCACCGAGTACCGTGGCAAGCGTCCACTGGTAGATGGGGTTGTGGTCTCCAAGCGGGACGGCCATGAGCAGTGTGCCCGCGACAAAAGCCAGCGGCGTGGCCATGGCTTTGAGGTAGGTGCCCACGGCGGGAATGAAATGGATGGCGGTCTCTGCCGCGCAGGCGACAGAAAGCACGATGAGCGTAGGCTGCGTGCTGAGCCACACCATATTTTGCGGCAGCGTGATCTCGTGATAAAAAGCGAGGAGGTTTACGGCCAGCAAGGGCAGCGTGGTCCTGACCCCCGCCGAGAGGCTGAGGAGGAGACCGACAATCACCGCGGCGATGGGCTCGTTCACGCTGTCAACCTAAGCGAAATTGGTTAAAGCTCAAACCCCATCGTGAGTCACGAACCAACCATCCTCGCTCAGCACGCCGATTTTCTCATCGTGGCGAAACCGCCGCATCTGCTTTCACATCCGACACGACCCGACGGCAAACCGACGCTGCTCGGCTGGTTGCAGGAAAGATTTCCCGGTGAATTCGTCGCGCTGGTCAACCGGCTCGACCGCGAAACGAGCGGCACGGTGCTCGTCGCGAGATCGGCGGAGGCGGCCTCGCAGCTTGGCGCGCTGACCATGCGGCGCGAAATTCACAAGAGCTACCTGGCGCTTGTCTCGGGCCGGGTCGAAGTGGAGCATGAGATCATCGATGCGCCCGTCGGACGCCTCGGCATCTCCCCGAAAAATCCGATCTGGCTCCGGCAGGGCGTGATTCCATCCGACGATCCGCAGGGCCGCAAAACCGCGGAGGCGCGCACCGAGTTTTGGCGACTCGGTTGCAGCGGCGCTCGTGAGGGCGTGGAGAAGGTGTCACTTCTTCGCCTGCAAGCCCATACGGGACGACTCCATCAACTGCGCGTGCATCTCGCGCATATCGGGCATCCGGTGATGGGCGATAAAATTTATGGGCCCGACCCGAATCTCTATCTCAAGTTCATCGCCGAGGGCTGGACGGAAGAGCATCAGCGCGTCCTTGGCATCTCGCGTCACGCCCTCCACGCGCATGAGTTGCGCTTTCCGTGGAACGGCGAGGTGCAAGTTTTTACCTCTCCGCTACCGGAAGATATGAGGGAATTGGCCATCCGATTTTCTATCCATGACTTCCCCGAAATCATCAGCCCCAACGGGGCGATATATCATAGCCCAGGGCAACGCCCTGGGTAAAAGTTCACCCCGAGAAAGCCCTGAAGGGGCGCCTTAAACGCACCGAATTAGGCCGCCCTCACAGGGCTTAGGCGCTTTAATCATATATTCCCAGGGCGTTGCCCTGGGCTGGGGTTTGGTCGCCCCTTTGGGGCTGAAACATGAATTTGACTGACTCCTCTGCGGCTAAATCTTCCCATTGAAGAGCCGCGGCGCGGTGTCCTCGGCAAAGACGAGTGATTCGGCGCGGGCGCGGCGGCGCTCGAAGACGAGCTTGTCGAGTTCGGGATTCACCGCGACCGGATATTTCTGATTGAAGCAGGCCATGCAGAATTTATTTTCGGCGCGTCCCGTGGCCCGAACCATGCCCGCTTCGTCGAGGTAGCCGAGCGAATCGGCCTGGAGATACTTGGCAATTTCCTGGTGGGAAAGCTGGTTGGCAATGAGGTGATTGGGATCGGGAAAATCGATGCCGTAATGACACGGGAAACGGTGGGGGGGACAGCTGATGCGGATGTGGACTTCCTTTGCACCCGCCTCGCGCAGATTCATCACGCGCGACCGGGCGGTCGTCCCACGCACAATGGAATCATCGACCACCACCACGCGCTTGCCCTTGACGCGTTCCTTGATGATATTGAGCTTCACCTTGACGCCGAATTCGCGCGCGAGCTGGGAGGGATTCAGGAAGGTGCGCCCAACGTAATGGTTGCGCACGAAAGCGGCGTCGTAGGGAATGCCCGATTCCTCGCTGAAACCAAGCGCGGCGTAGTTGCCGGAGTCGGGCACGGGAATAATCAGATCGGCCTCGACGGGATGAAGCCGGGCCAGTTCCCGCCCCATGGCCGTGCGCACCGCACTGACGTTGACGCCTTCGAGCGTGCTGTCGGGCCGCGCGAAATAGACGTATTCAAAAATACAGAAACCGAGGTGGTCCTTTGGCACGAACGGCTTGATCGAGCGCAGGCCCTTCTCGTCGATCACCACGATCTCGCCCGGCTCGACATCGCGGACGAATTTCGCGCCGGGAATGATGTCGAAGGCGCAGCTCTCGCTCGAGAGCAGCCATGCGTCCCCGACCTTGCCGATGCAGAGCGGGCGGAAACCGAGCGAGTCGCGCACGCCGATGATTTCGCGTTCGCTCAAAAGTACGAGGGAGAAAGCGCCCTTCACCTTACAAAGCGCCTGCACCAGGCTGCTGTCGCCCAGGCTGTTCGCCGGTTGCGCCATCAGGTGCAGGATGACTTCGCTGTCGACCGTCGTCTTGAAGATGGCGCCCTCGGCTTCAAGTTCATCGCGCAGGATATTGGCGTTAACGAGATTTCCGTTATGGCCCACGGCGATCTGGCCGCGAGCACAATCGACCACGATGGGCTGGGCATTTTCGAGAATACTCGACCCCGTCGTCGAATAGCGGACATGACCGATGGCGCGGGTGCCCGGCAGCTTGGCCAGTTCCTGGTCATTAAAAACCTGCGAGACCAGGCCCATGCCATGATGGCTGCTGAATTTACGTTCCTTGTCACCGTGCGTGACGATCCCCGCGCTTTCCTGCCCGCGATGTTGCAGGGCGTAAAGTCCAAAAAAAGTGATTTCCGCCGCGTGGGGATGACCGAATACGGCGAATACGCCGCACTCGTCCTTGGGACGGTGTTGAAAAACGGCGTCTGCCGCTGGAGAATGGTTCATGCCCATTGTAGTTATACACCATCCATGAAGAAGGAAAAGAGTTTCGCCCTTTTTTGACACTTTTTTGTCACAAGGCGATTTCTATGGCGACGTTCCGTCGCCCACGTTTAACATCAACCCTGATCCAGTGAAACCCGACCTTATTCTTTCCCTGCCCTCTCAGCCGGTGCCGTATGCGGTGGTGGGCAGCCCCATCAACCATTCCCTTTCGCCGATCATGCAGCAAGCGGCTTTCGATCACATCGGCATGGAAGCCCGCTATTATCGCATCGAAGCCGACGATGAAGGACTCGAAAAGACGGTTGCCCGCATGAGGCAGGTGCCTTTCGGTGGCTGGAACTGCACGATCCCCAACAAGGTGAAGATGTATGCTTTATGCGACCGGCGCGCCGAGTCGGCCGAGCAGTTTCGCGCCGTCAATACGGTCGTCAACGAGGATGGCGTCCTGACGGGCCATAATACCGACGGCGTCGGTTGGAGCCGGTCGCTGCGGGAGGCTTTTGGACGCGGTCCCAACGAGTTGCGCATCCTGCTGCTCGGCACCGGTGGAGCGGGACGCGCCCTGGCGACGCAGGCGATTCTGGAAAAATGTCCCGAACTGATCGTGGCCAATCGTGATCCGGGTCGCGCGCAGGAATTGCTCACCCACCTGAACGCACAGTTTTCCGCCGGACCGCTGGCCCGCACGCCCAAGAATCTCCGCGCCGTCCGCTGGTTCGAGAAGGATCTGGCTGCTGCTCTACGGGAAGTCGATCTCGTCCTTAACGCCACGTCGGCGGGACTCGATCCCAAGGCGCCCGCCATTCTCCCCGCGCGGATTCTGCCTGCGAATGTGCTGGTCTTCGACACGGTCTATGGAGCCGGTTGCGAGAAGTTCCGCCGCGAGGTGGAAGCAGCCGGCGCGCGCTGGAGCGATGGCCTCGGCATGCTTCTGCACCAGGGAGCGGAGGCCTTTTCCCTCTGGACGAAAGAGGAGGCGCCGCTGGAAATCATGCGTCAGGCGCTAAAATCCTCCGTGGAGAGCGGTCCTTCGACTTGAGACGGGCCCTCCAGATTTTGCGAATAATACCGTGCGTAATTGGCCGGGTTTGAGATAAGTTCTTCGCTTTCTTTCATGGATCCGTCTACCCATCAAGTGCTCTACGATGTTTTTGCCTTTGTCGTGGGGGCCTGCGTCGGTTCGTTTTTGAATGTCTGTGTTTACCGGATTCCGCTGAACCGCTCCGTGGTCAGCCCCGGCTCACACTGTTCCGCCTGCGGAGCGCCGATTGCCTGGTACAATAATCTGCCCATCATCAGTTGGTGGTTGCTGAAAGGGCGGGCGGCCTGTTGCGGCACCCGGATCGACAAACGCTACTGGATGGTGGAACTGGGCATGGCGCTGCTCTTCATGGCGATCTGGATGAAGTACGGGTCGACTGATCCCGTTGCCGCCTTTATCTATGCGATCATGATCAGCGGCCTGACCTGCGCGTGCCTGATCGATCTCGATCATTACATCATCCCGGACCGTTTCAGCCTCGGGGGCTGTGTGGCGGGATTCATTGCCTGCGCCGTTCATCCTTCGCTGATGGAGGCTTCGACACCGCTTTATGGATTTTCCTGGAGCCTGGCCAGTGCGCTGGCGGGAGCGTTTACTCTCATGGGTGTGGCGTGGCTCGGGACGATGCTTTTTAAGAAGGAGGCGATGGGGATGGGCGACGTGAAGTTGCTGGCCGCGCTCTGCGCCTTTCTCGGCGGGACTTCCATCACGTTTATTCTGCCGCTCTCGTCGATGATCGGGTCGGCGCTGGGTATCGCGCTGATTTTCTGGCAGCGCGGCGCGTGGGGCACGCGGATTCCCTACGGTCCCTTCCTCGGCCTGGCCGCGATCCTCTGGATTTTTGGAGGCTCCGACTTCATGTATGCCTACTGGCAAAACGTGGCGCATAACTGGACCATGTCGACGGGGCCCATCATCGACGAGAAGCTCATCGGTCCGGGGCGATAGGGTAGCCTGGGGAGCCTGTAGTTTTAGGCTATTTAGCCGAGATAGGGGATTTAGGAGTGGCTTGAAGACAGGCCCTAAGCTCCCGCACTCTTTTCATATAAGGCGAGGAGGGTCTCGCCCATGGCATCGAGGCTGTAGTGCTTTTCGATGTTCGCGCGCGCGGCTTGCCCGAGGCTGGCGTCGAGGTCGGGATCATCGAGGATGGCGGCGATTTTTTTCGCCAGGGCGGCGGCGTCGCGGGGCGGGACGAGGAGTCCCGTGACGCCGTCCTCCACGACTTCAGGGATTCCTCCGATGGTGGTGGCGACGACGGGACACTCCATGGCCTGGGCCTGGAGGATGATCTGCGGGATGCCTTCGTGCGCGTAGGAAGGCAGGACGAGGACGTCGAGCGAGGCGAGGACGTTGGGCACGTCGGTGCGGTGTCCCAGCAGGGTGACGCGGCCTTTCCACGGTTCGAGAGCCATTTTGGCGACCAACTCATTGCGGCCGGGTCCGTCCCCGGCGATGACGAAATGGATGCGCCGTGGGGAATCGTCGAGGAGCCGGGCGGCGGCATCGAGAAAGGTGGCGTGGCCCTTCCAGCTTCGCAGCACGGAGATCATGCCGACGAGGGCGACTTCGGGAGGGAGGCCAAGTTCCTGGTGGAGGCTGCCCTCGATGGCCGGATCGAAACGGGTGAGATCAACGCCGGTGGCGACACAGGTCACCCTTGTCGGTGGAATTTTTAATTCCTGTACCAGACGGTCGGCAATCCGCTGGCTGGTGGTGATGACGTGACGGGGAAGAAAGCGGAAGGCGAGGCCGCTCCAAAAGCGGTTCGGATAATCGACCTCGATATGGCGCGAGCGGATGAGGAGCGGGCGCAGCGCGAGGCGGGCGGCGACACCGGCCAGCCAGCCGTCGTTGGAGCTGTGGGTGTTAACGACTTCGACCCGGTTTTGCATCAGCCAGGCCGCGAGCCGAAGAATCTCGAAGGGGAGCATCAATTTGTGGGTGCGCAGGGGATAGAAATGGATGCGGCGTTCCCTGGCCCGGGCGGCGATGGCGCTGGCGCGGTTGGCGGCGAGCGCGACCCAGTGGCCCTGCGCGCGCATCCATTCGAGCTCGGCCAGGACGCGGACCTCCTGCCCGCCCCAACCCAGGGACGACTCGGTGTGGAGAATACGCCATTGCTTCATGCTTTCGAGCGGTTACGATGCAGGTTTGTCCCCGACAATGGAATTGCAAAAAGTAGGCCGACTGGCGGTTTTTAAAATGAGGAACATCGGCGATGTGCTGATGATCACTCCGGTTTTGCGCGCCTTGCGCGAGACTTTTCCGCAGGCGGAAATCACGGTGGTGGTCAATTCCGGCACCGAGGAGATGCTGGCCAACAACCCGCATATCGACGAGGTCCTCGTTTACCGGCGCAGCGATGGCAAGCAGGGGTTGCTTCGCCGTTTGCGCCAGGAATATGAACTGGCCCGCGAGTTGCGGAAACGCCGTTTCGACCTGACGATCGGCTTTACGGAAGGAGACCGCACGGCGTGGTATTCGCTGCTTTGCGGGGCACGTTACCGGTTTGGAATCCCGCGGCACTCGTGGTCGAAATTCGATCCGCGCCGCCAGGGCTATCATTTTCCCGTTTATCACACCGCCGAAGTGATGCACGAGGTGGAAAGGCATTTCTGGCTGTTGGAAAATGCGGGGCTGAAATTGCGCTCGACCCGGCCGGGAAATCTATGCCTGGTCGTGACGGAGGAGATGCGCGCCTGGGCGGCGAAGGAGTTGGCCCCGCTCCGACCGGCGCGGGTGGTGCATGTCCACCCGGTCTCGCGCTGGCTCTGGAAGTGCTGGGGAATCCGGGAGATGGCCGAGGTGATCGACTGGCTCCAGACCGAACGGAATGCGCGCGTGGTGGTGACGACGGGGCCAGCGGCGCGTGAACTGGAACAGGCGCGGGAAATGGTTCGGCTCTGCCGCACGCGACCGCTTTTTTACGAAGGGAATCTATCGCTTAGCCAGATCGCGGCACTGTCGGCCGCGTCAGACGGGTATTTTGGGGTCGATACCGCGCCGATGCACATGGCGGCGGCGGTGGGCGTACCGGTGGTGGCGCTGTTTGGGCCGACGAACCCGCGCAACTGGGGGCCGTGGACACCGGTCGGACAGGTGCTCGCCAAGACCTGTCTCTGCAATGCGAAGGGCGGCACCGAAGCCTGCGACTGGAACCAGGTGCGCGCGTGCCTGGCGGCCATCACGGTGCCGGAGGCAAAAGCCGCGCTGGACCAGATGCTGGCGCTGCGAAAAACTGATCTTCTTGCCACGCCATGAGTCTCTTTCGCGCGTTTCTCGATCTCGTGGCCCAGCCCCTGACGGTGGGACGGCAGCATCAGCCACGGAAGGATTGCACGGATCCGCGCATCCTGGTCATCCGTCGCAATCGCATGGGCGACATGATTTATACGCTGCCGGTCTTGCATGCGCTACGCCGACATTTTCCCCAGGCCCATATCACGGTGGCGTGCGATCCGCTCGGCGTGCCCATCGCCCAGGCGTGCGAAGCGGTGAATGAGGTCATCATTCTTGCGCCGGGGTGGAATCCCTGGCAAGCCGCGTTGAGCAATGCCGCCCGGCTGCAGAACTACGATTGGGTCATCGCCGCGAAAGGCGGATTCGACCGGCGACTGGCCGTCCTGACGCGCCTGACCAATGCGGCGATCCGGATAGGATTTGAACGCAAGCCGGAGAAGGCGTCACCCTATTATACGAACCCGATCGCGCTGCCGAAGGACCCGAATGAGGAGCACCAGATCGAGACCTTGCTGCGACTTTTGAAGCCGCTGGGACTGGTCAAGCCGACGGAATTTTCGGTCAACTTAAGCCTGAAGCTGCCCGAGGGGGCCGAGGAATTCGCGGCGGAAACCCTGTCCAACCCGCCTTTCGATGAGTCACCGCGCTTCATGCTGATGAATTTCAGCAGCACGGTGGGGCTTAAATTTCGCGAGGAGGATTTCATTGCGCTGGCGAAGCGCATCCTGGGAGAAACGGATTTGATCATCGGCCTGGTGGCCGCGCTGCCCGACCAGCAGACGGCCAAGGAAATCGCGACGTGCATGGCCTCGACGCGGATTGTCGACCTGCCGACACCGGGGCCGCTCGAGCTGGCGGCGCTGATCGAGCATGCCTCCTTTCTGCTGACGCCGGAGGGGGGAGCGGCGCATCTCGCCGCCGCGATGGACAAACCGGCGCTGGTGCTTTGGTCGGAGGGTCCTTTCAAGAAGTGGTACTCACGGGGCCGGAAACATGCGTTTGTCCATGCCGAAGCGGGAGAGAAAGTGATTCCGCTGGAGCGGGTCTGGAATGCGGTTCAGCCTTTCCTGCCGAAAAAGGGCGCCGGTGCCGATGCGGCGACGACCGATTGGCCCGAACCACCGCCCGAAGTGAATTTTCTGTCCTAAAACAACCATGGCCTCGTTTATCAGCCGCCTTTCCGCTTCGGTCTACGAGATGATTTTTCGTTCGATGGCCCGACGGCGCCCACCGCGCGCCCGGGCAATCGAGATCGGAAAGGAGGCGCGCATTCTCTGCTTCAGCTGCGCTGGTATTGGCGACACACTGACGGACTCGGTGGTCTTCAAGGCGTTGCGGGAGACATTCTCGCATGCTCACCTGGCGGGCGTGGTGCATCGGCGGCGCCGTCTTTTACTGGAACACAATCCGTACGTGAACCAGGTTTTTCTGTTTCACAAAGGACCGGCGGCGTTCCGGCAGTTGCACAAGGAGTTGGCGGCGGCTGGTCCGTGGGATGCGATCCTGCATTTGCGCGGGAATGATCCCGAGCCGAGGTGCCTGAGTTATCTGCTCGATCCCGATGTGACGGTGAGCGTTCCGAACATGACGCGACTGAGTTATCTTTGCGGGCATCAGGTCGAGCAACCCGACTGGGACGAGACGCACGGGGTCGAACAGACTTTGCGGCTGGCGCGTTACCTCGGGGCAAATACAAGCGAGCCGCATCTGGTTTATGCCGTGACGCGTGAGGAAAGCGCGCGCATGGAGGAGAAGCTGCGGCGGATGCTGGTGGGAGCGAAGCCGCGGCTGGTGCTGCAACTGGGAGGCGGGAGGCGCGCGTCGTGGCGCGACTGGCCGGTGAAGCGTTACGCGGAGTTGATTCGCATTTGCGCGCGTGAATTGAGCGCGGAGATTTTTGTGCTCGGCGGAGAAGACCAGACGGAGCGGTTGCGGGAACTGGACCAATGCTTTGTCAATGACGGAGGAAAGCCCTATCACGACATGGTGAACAAATTTTCACTGGCGGAGTCGGCGGCGTTGCTGGCGAGCGCGCAGGCCCTCGTTTCGACCGACACGGGAATCATGCATCTGGGATTTGCGGTGGGAACGCGCGTGGTGGCGATCATTCACTGCAACAACCCGGCCAGCCGCGTCGGGCCGTATGGTTATGGAAGGCGTCATCGCGTGGTGCAACTGCCGCGCCCGGCGAACTATCAAGCGCCCGGCGATGCGAGCATGGCCGATATTTCCGCAGAGGCGGTATTGCAAAAGCTGAAGGAGATCTGGCCCCGATGAACTTTCCCGGCCTTGACCCCGCGTACACGTTTGTTCATCACACCGCCCATCTGGCGCGGTTGATGCAGACCTGTACGCTGGACGAAACACGCGTGGGGCTGGAAGAGGGGGAAAAAGTGCTGGTGGTGGCGACGACGGCGTTGGGCGACTCGATCCTGACCCTGCCGCTGGTGGAAACGTTGTCGCAACGCCTGGGACGGGAGCGAGTTTCGCTGCTGGTGAAGAATCCTTATGTCGAACTTTACCAGGATGACCCACGACTGCACCGGGTCTTTAGCGTGCGGGGAAAATATCGCTGGGGCGGCTTGCAGGAGAAGCTGGCCTCGGACCCGCACCGCATCGCGTTGATCGCGAACATGACGGAGCCCGATCTGATTCCGTTTCTTTGGCGGTGCGGCGTGCGCGGTTTTCTCCGTTACCGCACGCGCTGGAGCCGTTATCCGCAATGGTTCGCCAACGCGGCGATGATGCGCCGTCCGAGCGCGCCTGATTATGCGACGGGCCATGCGATTGAAAATAACCTGGCCATGGCGGTGGCGCTGGGCGTGGAACCGACGACCCGGCGGCTGAGTCTTCCCCATCTCGTCGAGCCGCCCGACGGACAGCCGCGCGGGCTGCTGATTCATCCGGGCGCCTCGCGGGAAATCAAGCGCTGGCCGGAGGAAAACTGGGCGCGCCTGGGCGATGCCCTGGCCGAGAAATTCAATTGCGCCGTGGCTCTGACGGGGGATCGCAGCGAGCATTCGCTGGCCGCGCGCATCGCCTGCCTGATGCGGAGAAGGCCGGTGATCCTGGCGGGGAAGTTGTCGCTGAGCGCGCTCGCCCGAATCCAGTCGCTGGCGCTGGCCTTTCTCTCGGGCGATACGGGGCCGTACCACATGGCGGTGGCGGTCGGTTGCCCGACGGTGACGCTTTTCGCGCCGACGGACCGTGGTTCGTCGATGGAGGCGTGCGGCCCGCACCAGGCACCGGAGAAATTTCATCGCGCGCTGCAAACGAAGTTTCTGGGCGCACCGATCGGGACGATTTCGTTCGAGCAGGTTTTGGCCGAGGCCGTGACGGTGATTGAGGCCTCGCTCGCCCGCGATGCCAAGGCGATCCCGTCATGAAGATAGGTATTTTTCTACCCAATGCGACGTTCGACCTGCCGGGCTCGCCGGAGGTCGGCGGGATCGAGACTTTTTCGTTTACCGTGGGAGAGGCGTGGCAGCGGCTGGGGCATGAGGTTGTGCTCTTCGGCGGGCAACCCAAACCGGGACGGTCGCATCGCGAAACCAGCATTGCGCTGGAACTGCATCCCTACTGGGAAACGAAATCGATTCCCGATCTGGGCACGCGTTTTCAGCGCCTGGTCCAGCGGCTGCACTTCGCGTGGAGTTCGCGGCGGGCGTGGGCGAAACATCGTTGCGATATCCTGCTTCTGGCCAAGCCGTTCGACTGGCCCGTGGCCTGGTTCTGGAAGCGCGCGCGACCCGGTTTGAAGGTGATCATGGGATTTCACGGCACCGATTTTTTCGCCGGAGACCGGAATTTCTACGGTGCGGTCGATGCGGCTTTTGCCGTGAGCAAAACCGTGGCCGATCTCGCCGAAGCGCGCATTCATAAGCGGCCCGAGCTGATTCCGAATCCGGTCGATGTCGATTTTTTTTCGCCTGACGGTTCGACCGGGAAGAAGAAGGAGGGTGACTGGCATCTGGTTTCGAGCGGGCGGCTGGTGGGTTGGAAGGGGTTTGGCAATTTGATCGCGGCGGTGGCGCGGCTGCGCGATGATTACGGGATCGTCGCGCGCCTGAGCCTGGCGGGAGAGGGGCCGGAGGGGGAAAATCTCCGGGCGCAAATCGCGGCGCAGGGGCTCGCCGGACAGGTGAAGCTCTGCGGTCTGCTGGACGCCACGGCTTTGCGGGGGCTGCTTTGTTCGGGGGATTTGTATGTGCTGCCTTCGATCGGCATGGAGGCTTTTTCGATCAGCGCGCTGGAAGGCGCATGTGCCGGCTTACCGCTTTTACTCTCGGACCAGGTCGGGCTGGCCGGCTACCTGACGGGGAGCGATTGCGAGATTTACCCCGCGCGCGACATCGACGCCCTGGTGTTGCACTTGAAAAAACTTCACGATCATCGGCATGATTCTGGCTGGAGCGACCGGGCCGCGCGCCATGCCCGGCTGCGCGAGCAATTTTCGCCGGAGCGGGTGGCCCAACGGATCCTCGATTTAGCTGTCTGACCCCTACCCCTATGCGCCTGCTCTATCTCTACTCCGAGGAATGGACGGGACGGCGCGCCCGCGAAGTGCACACGCTTTCGACCTGCGTGGCGCTGGCCGGGCTGGGAATCGAAATCACGCTGGTGACGGCGGGAGGCGAGCAGGAAATGCAGGCTCATCTGCATGACGTGGCCGGAGCGGGGGAAGTTCCGGGGCTTACGCTCGTGGCGCTGTCCCGCACGCTGGGTCCGATCCGCAGCACGTCGATTTTTTCGCGGAACTTCATGCACTGGCTGCGCGGGCGATCCAGGTTCGATCTCGCGTATATTATTCATCTGAAAGCCGGGCCGATCCTGAAGCAGGCGGGGATTCCTTATGCCTATGAGGCGCATGAGATTTTTGCGCAGGACCCGAGCAATGCGGTGCGACAGAAAAAGCTGCACCTGCTCGAAGGACAGGTGCTGGCGTCGGCGAAAAAGCTGGTGGCCACCAGCGCGCCCCTGGCCCTGGCGTTGAATACCTGGTTCTCGTTGACGAAGGAATTTGCGATTGTGCCGAACGCCGGGTTGCCTCCTTTGGCGGAGGGTGTCAGCTCGCCGGAGGGGCCGTTTGTTTATTGCGGGTCGATCGCCGACTGGAAGGGGCTGGATGTCGCCGTCCAGGCGGCGCAGGACGCGAAGGTTCCGCTGAAAATCATCGGGGGCAGCAAGGAGGAATGGCAGGCGCTGAGCGAACAAATCGATACCTTTGGGGTCGATTGGCAGCCGCGCCTGCCGCTGATGGAGGTGCCCAACGCGCTGGCCGGGGGGCGCGCGGGGTTGATCCCGACCAATCCCGACGTGGCCACGGGGGAGTTTTCGTGTCCGATGAAGCTTTTTGATTACGCGCGGTGCGGATTGCCGGTGCTGAGCACGGAGCTGCCCTCGCTACAAAGCCTGCAGGTCGGGCCGTGGTGCACGCAGGTTCCGAGTCCGAGCCGTCCCGCGTGGAAGGATGCCCTGCGAAAATTTCGTCATGTGGCCGAGCAGGCTGAGGCGGCAAGGGTCTGGGCGGGCGAACATACGTGGGCCAAACGCGCGGAGCTTTTGCAGGGCGTGCTTGGGGTTTAGGGCAGGTCGGAAAAGCAGGAGCGGGCCGTCGCCCGGAGGCCGAAGCGTACCTCGCGCATCTTAAAGTTAAGAGGAGGCGTGTCCTACTTTTATTACACTGATCTAAAGCAATGTAGCGATGTCGTCTATGGATTGAAACTTAAGAAACTCGAACTGCTACTTAGAAATCGCTATTCGAAGCGCTGATTAGGTATAGTGAACGACGGAATAACAACGGTCGTACGGAAGGTCTCCTGTTTCTGTGCCTCAAAAATCGACAGTGTGATGTCATCTGTTTTTTGGGAAAACGATAAAGAAACGTCTTTTGAATAAATTCCTGGGTACTCCGTGTCGGGAGCGTAAGCCAGGTACCAGGGCTCAGAAATCCAAGCCCCGTTTGAAGTAGCAAATGCTGACATCAGTGCATTGTGACGAGATGGTTCGCTTAGGATGTATAGGAAGTAGGTTTCGCCATATTGTCCTTCGTGGACCGTGGTACGTTGAAAACTGAAGCACCGCCAATCAATGGTTCCCTTCGAGCGAAGTAGGACAATACCATTTGGGAAGGATAGCTGTCCGTCTATGCTGGCGGGCATCTCACCGCGTTTGGTGAGCTGGACAATTCGCCCGGTGATCTCCAAAACTAGCTTTCCAGTTTGTCCTTTGAACTTGTCCGGCAAAGTGCGATCGACGCCAAATAACTGAATCGAAAAGTTGTATGGCGCAAGATTCGTTGGGTTTTTAACCAAACCCAGCTGATCAAAGCGGGAGGACAGTACTTTTGCTGCAGTTCGCTCTAAATATTCCGGATATTGGGGAGCCATCAATTTATATTCCTCTCCGTCAAACAGAACAAATTTCGCCTGTATATATTGAATCGTTGGAATACGCTCGTCTGAGCCAAAGACATTCCCGAGTTCAGCGCAGGCAACCCAAGGAGCATTGACATAGTCGCTTTGCTGCCATGTGACTGGTCCGAAGTAACTTGGTGGAAGCCGCAGGTCTACCGGGCTCCGAGAAGGATAGGGATAAGGACGTGCTACCGGGTAGGTATACGGCCACATCAGTCCGATAAAGAACGCCGTTACTAAGGCGACAACTCCGATTATTCGGCTGCCTAGTGACGAATTGAGAAATCTCCAAATGGTGGCTGCACCGAGGCCAACGACGCAAATCCAAAACGCCAAGTGTTGCTCGGCGGGTACCGGATCCGTTGGATCTGCATGATCATCGCTGATCTGCCAAACACAGAACAAGAACCGAGCAATGGTACCGGTAATTATCGCCGCGCCGAGAAACCATGTGAGGTTCCGTGTCACTGTCGCCAGCCAAAGACAAAAAAGAAATGGCAAAGCGAACAGCGAAAGTTGGGCTTGGATCGTAGCCCATATTGCGCCTGCACTGGCCCGCATGAAAATATAGTCTGGCGTGAGAGGAAGCGCAGCAGCCAGGAGAAACATCGCTATAGCGATAATTAGCTTACGGCCGAGCGTGAGATTCGAAGTAATTGGCCGGAAGAAACCCAAGCCGGATTTTCCAGGCAGACCTTGGATGAGCCGTACTATGAATAGAGCGCCACATAAATGGAGAGCCATGGTGGCGGTAAATTGGTACCTCCTCGTACTGTCAGCAAAGTCAAAATTGGTGCTGAACTCTACGCTATGAAGCGAAAGGTTGACGATAATCAGCGCGACCCATATGCAGAACAGAACGACTTGTTTCCGTATCGATTCAAGTAGCTCAGTCCAGAAGTCTTTCACTCAGTCTAAGCATAGGACTATTTCTGGAACTTCGACAAGCGAAGGAAGTGCGACCAAATTCGCGACCACTGCGACTAGAAATGCGACTAAAGGAGTAGTCGAGAGTAAAACCAAATTCTCTCGAGTTCAACTTGATTGCGAAGTGCCTCGGGGCGGATAGTCGCGGCGTTCTAGAGTGTGTAGGTAAGCCGACGGCTGGCGCCGAGGAAGGCAAAGAATGGGTCGGGACAGAGTCCGACCCTCCAGGGAGGAGTTACCGCGCGAGCGCTTTTTGAATGGCGGGGAGGGTCATGGTGTTCATGACATCCTCGCGCCGGAGCCAGCCTTTGCGGGCCATGGTGACGCCGTGGCGGAGCATGGCCAACTGGGAAATGCGATGCGCGTCGGGGTTGATGACGCACTTCACGCCCTTGTCGCGGGCGCGGTGCCACCAGCGCCAGTCGAGTTCCATGCGCATGTTGCTGCAATTAAGTTCAATCCAGGTGCCGGTGCGAGCCGCGCAATCGATGACTTTTTCGAGGTTGATTTTGTAGGGCTCGCGCTGCAGAAGGAGGCGCCCGGTCGCGTGGCCGAGCATGGTGACGTATTCGTTTTCCATGGCGCGAATGACGCGCGCGGTCATGTCGGACTCGTCCTGGTTCATGGAGTTGTGGACCGAGGCGACGACGTAATCGAGCTGCGCCAAAATATCATCGGAAAAATCGAGGCGACCGTCCTTGAGGATATCGACCTCGCTGCCGGCAAAGACATGGAAGCCGGGCATCTTCGCGTTGTATTGCGCGATGAGTTCGATCTGCTGCGCGAGCCGCTCCTCGTTCAATCCGTTGGCTTGGAACGACGACTTCGAGTGGTCGGCGATGCCGAGATAGTCGAGGCCGAGTTCGTGGGCCTCGTCGGCCATTTCAGCGAGCGTGTTTTTTCCATCGCTCCAATTCGTGTGGCAATGAAAGGTGCCGCGCAACTGCGTCCACTCGACGAGGCGGGGAATCTCGCGCTTCTCAGCGGCCTCGATTTCCCCCATGTTCTCGCGCAATTCGGGTGGGATGTATTGAAGGCCAAGCGCGGCAAAAAGCTCCTGCTCCGTGTGGCAGGGAATGAGTTTGCCCTCCTCATCGGCGCTGGTTTTTTTTCCGGCAATGATTTCAAACAGGCCCCACTCGCTCATCTTTTTTCCCTGGGCAATGGCGCGCTGGCGCAGGGCGACGTTGTGTTCCTTGCTGCCGGTGAAATGGTGGAGGGCGTAGGGAAATTCCTTGTCGCTGACGACGCGGAGATCGGCGGACATGCCATTTTTCAGAAGGACGCTCGACTTGGTCGTGCCGTGATTGGTCACCTGTTTGACCCAGGGCAGCGAGACGAAGTAATCCATGACTTCTTCCGGGCGGCGGGAGGAGGCGACAAAATCGAGGTCCTTCACGACTTCGCGCCCGCGACGAAGACTGCCGGCGACGCTGAGTTGGAGCACGTCCTCATGGTCGCGGAGGGCTTCGCGGATTTCCTCGGCCTGGGCCCAGGCCTCGGCGTAGAGAAATTGGGCCGAGTAATCACGGGCCTGGGCGATGCCCGCGAGCAGTTTTTCCTCGGTCTTGGCGCCGAAGCCGGGCAATTCCCGCACGCGATGCGCCTGGCAGGCCGCTTCTAGTTCCGCAACGTTCACGATGCCAAGCTTCTCGTGCAGCACCTTGATTTTCTTCGGGCCGAGCGCGGGGATGTCCATCATGGCGAGCAGGCCTTCGGGGACGGACGCGCGGAGGTCCTCGTAATATTTGAGATGGCCGGTCGTGACCAATTCGGTGATTTTTTGTTGAAGAGCCTCGCCGATGCCGGGCAGTTCCCCGAGGCGATTTTCGGCGACAAGCTGAGCGAGATCGCCCTCGAAGTTGTCGAGCGCGCGCGCGGCGTTGGTGTAGGCGCGGGCCTTGAAGGGATTCTCGCCTTTTAATTCGAGCAGGACGGCGATTTCCTCGAGAATGTCGGTGACTGCGGATTTATCCATGACGAAATCATTCCGTGAAAAGATCGGCCTGGGCGCGCTCCAGTTTCAGGCGCCGGGCATGGCGGTAACGGGCCAGGATGCGCTCGTCGGTGAGCAACTCGCCGATGATTTGTCCCGCGACCATGACGACGCCGAGCACCGGCATGACGAGAAGCAGACCGGCCACGCCCGCGACCGCGCCGCCGAGCAGGATCATCAGCACGGTGACGAGCGGGTGCATGTGAAGGCTGCGGCCAACGGTCAACGGCATGAAGACAAAGTCGTCGAGCAAGCGCACGCCGATGAACAGCCCGATGACCCCGTAGGGCAGCCAGTGGCTTTGGGGGAAATCGTGGGCGGCCACGAGGACGACGAGAAGGCCGCCGCCGATGGAGCCGAGGTAGGGCAGCCAGGCCATCACGGCGGCGATCACGGCCAGCAAAAAGGGGGCATTGAGGCCGAGGAACCAGAGGCCGATGCCGAGGCAGAAGGCATCGAGGGAGGTGAGCGCGAGCAGGCCCTGGAAATAGCGGCGGACCTGATCCTCGACCCGGTAGAAGAGGTAAAGCGTTTTTTCAAAGAAGGCGTTCGGAATGGCCTGGACGAGAAAGCGCTTGAAGCGGGGGCCATCGAGCAGAAAAAAGTAGGTGATGTAGGGCACCAGCAGGAGCGAGGGAATCCAGTGGGCAAGCTCCAGCGCGATGTCGCCGGAATATTTGGCCTGCCAGGCGGCCACCTGATTTTGCAGGTCGTCGGACGGCGCGGTTTTGGTCGAGGGGGCGGCCACGACCTCGCTGCCGATGAAGCCGAGATTGTGAGCGTCGGAGTCAGGTTTGGTGTCGGTGGCCTGGTGGTGAAGAAAAGGAAAAGAAGTATAGAGCGTCTTCTGGGCGTTTTCGCTGAGGGTGTAGGCGACCTGGCCGTAGTCGGTGATTTTGCGGGGCAAATCATGGGCGAGGGCGGAGATTCTGGGGGCGATGGAGAAGCCGACCGCCACGAGAATAATGGTGAGGAAGACGGTGACGATGAGGACGGCGCGGGGGCGGGTGATGCCATGCGCCATGGCGGCCGCAACCAGCGGTGACATGACGTAATAGGCCACGACGGCGAGCAGGACGGGCATGACGAGCCAGAGGACGGTTTGAAAGAGAACGAGCAGGAGGCAGGTGGCGACAATAATGCCAAGCCAGACGATGGGGCCGGAAGCAAGAGCACGGTTCATGGCTGTCTCCGATCCTTAGCCGGCGTGGTGCTGGCGCGAGGCGTTGATGACGGACTGACGCAGGCGCGCGGCCAAGACCCGCGCGAGCTGAAAAGAAATGCGCGAGGCGATGGCGGAATGGGTTTCGAGGAGGGAGTAGAATTCGGCGCGGAAAAGGACGACAATTTGCGAGTCTTCAATGGCGCGGGCCTGGGCGGTGCGGAGGCTTTGGTCGAGGAGCGCCACTTCGCCAAAGAAGGCACCGGGCCCCAATTCGAGGAGAAAATCGGCCGCCGTGGCGGGAAGCGCGATTTTCACCCTACCGCTCAGAACCAGGAAAAGGCCCTGCCCTTCCTCACCTTCATCAAAGATGACTTCGTCCGCGATGTAGCTGCGCGCGTGCATGAGGCTATCGACCATGACGAGATCGCGCATGGAGAGGTCCTTGAACAAGACGACGTTCTTGAGCAGTTGCAGGCGCGGGTTGCGTGAATTCAAATTCGGAAGGCCGAAGAACATTGCCCGAATGCTAGTGAGAACCGGCGCGGCTGTCGAGAGGAGGCGTGGGAAGAGTGCGCCGGAGCTTCGCGCCCAGCCCGACGAGCAGCCCAAAGTAGATGCCGATGACGGAACCGACGGCGACATCGGAGGGATAGTGGCGGTAAAGTTCCAAGCGCGCCCAGACGACGGCGAGGGCGAAGAGGGTCGTGAGGAGGCCGAGCGGAAGATCGGTGACGATCAGGGCGGCGGCGGTGCCGAAAACCGCAGCGGCATGTCCCGAGGGAAAGCTTTGGAATCCGCCGCTGAAAGCGTAGGCGATACCGTAAAAGCGGTCGGGCAGGTTGGCGTCGGGACGGGCGCGACCAAGGGTGAGGCGGAAGAAATCATCGAAAAGACCGGCGAAAGTGGCGCCAAGAAAACAGATGATCGCGATGCGGCGCCAGGCGCTGCTACGGGTGGCCGCGCCATAAATCCAGATGAGCAGGGCCAAAGGGAGATTGTAAGTCGGGTAATCACCCCAGGTGCCGAGGTACCAGGCGACCTGGCGGGCCTCGTCGCTTCTTCCGCCTTTCCAGAAATGGACGGTCTCGAGGAGGCTGCGATCGTGCGGGAAAATCAGGAGGCCGAGCGCGAGGGCACCCACGAAGACGCAGAAGGCGAGCAGCTTGTTCGCGCGAAAGAGAAGCGAGACACCGCGCAAGATGGCGCGTCCCTGGGCGGCGCTGGCGATGACGACGCGCGGGGCGCGAAATGGGTTAGGGCGTGTTTTCAAAATAGACCTGCCATCTGGTTGGCAGAAGTTGGGTCATCTAGTAAAAGTTCATCAAATTCTGCTTTTAAGAATAAAATGATCTTGCTTGGGGTCGTAATAATAAACCAAGAAGAGATCATTAACTAATTCTGACTGATACCAAAAATTGAAATAAACTATTCCAGAATCTGGATTCTGGTTTATTGACGAAAGAATCCAATTTCCTGGTAAAAGCGGGCGTCCCATATGGAGTGGATCTGAATTCTCCTTAGTCGAAACCTCCATATCATGAAGGCAGCGCGCGACTAGTTCTTTTTTATGCGGTAATTCCGTCAACTTCGGGAAATCCCGATCTCCAACATGTTTGTTGGGTGCGAACAGTGCTCTGAGGTCTTGGAAAGGGATGTAAGGAACAACCTTGAGGTGACTTGGTTCGCTAGGAGAAATCCGCGTCGATTGGGCGAAGAGTGGAAATACTGTGAGCATCAAAAAAACAAGACATCTCCTCATGAAACCGAGCTTAAAGCCTGGTGGTGGAGCATAAAGAATAAATGCTGCGGAATAACCACTGAAGAAGGCACCGCCGCTGGGACAGCGGCGGGCACCACCGAGACCCAAGAGATTAAATCTCCTCGCCGAGGGGCGTGGGCGCGTGGGAATCGACGATGGGAAAGAGGAGCTTGAATTTGGTGCCCTGGCCGACTTTCGATTCGACCTGCACCTTGCTTTGATGGTTTTCCATGATTTTTTTCACGATGGCCAGGCCGATGCCGGTACCCGAATCCTTGTAGGTGAGGAAGGGGGCGAAGAGGTTGGCGATTTGATCCGGGGACATGCCCTGCCCGTTGTCGCGGACGGAGAGCACGAGGTGGGGCGCGCCCTCGAATTCCTCGACCGCGGCACTGAGGCGGAGGGTGCCTCCCTCCGGCATGGCGTCGGTGGCGTTGAGGATGAGATTGAGGAGGACCTGCTCGATTTGTTCGCGGTCGGCGCGGAAGAGGGGCAGGTCGTCGGGAACGCTGCTGCGGACATCGATGCCCTGTTGTTGCAGTTTGTGGCGGGTGAGCAGAAAGACGTCGTCGAAGAGCTGCCGGGCGTGGACCGGTTCCTTGATCGGTTCGGAGGAGCGGGCGAAGGAGAGCACCTGGTCGAGGATGCGGTTCATCTGCCGCATTTTTTCGCCGATGAGGGCGGCGTCGCGCTGGGAGGTGGCATCGAGTTGGAGCGACTCGACGAGCGCGTGGAAGAGCATTTGCACGACGGTCAGGGGATTGCGGATTTCGTGCGCGATTTCCGCGGCGAGCAGGCCGAGGGCGGAGAGGCGCTCGCTGGCCCGGAGTTTTTCCTCCATGTCGACGACGCGCGCGAGGAGGCGTCCCTTCTCGATGGCCACGGCGGAGAGGTCGCCCAGGGTGGTCAGGAGCTTGATTTCGTCGTTGGAAAATCGGTGGCGTTGCTGGGTGTAGATGGCGAGAACGCCGACGGCCTTTTCGGCGAAGATGAGCGGGACGGCGAGCATGGAGACGAGGCGCTCCTTGCGGGCGATGTCGGTCTGGATGTAACCCTTTTCCTTCATGACATCGACGACGGCGACCGGTTTGTGGCGGGTGACCACGCTGCCCAAAAGGGAGTCCTCGGTGCGCAGGTTGGGTTTGCCGCGATAGAGCTCGGTGCCGCCGTGGCAGGAGCGGAGGACGAGTTCCGAGCCGTCTTCGTTGAGGAGAAAAACGGAGCAGAGGCGCGTCTTCATCAGGCGGTAGGTCTGGACGGTGATCTGGACGAGGATTTCGTCGAGATTGCTCTCGGAGATGATCAACTGGGCGGTGTCGACGAGGCTGGTGAGCTGGCGGCTCTTGAGGCGCAACTGGTCAATTTCCCAGGCCAGCTCCAGCCATTTGGCGGCCTCCGAAGCCATGTCGATGAGGCGGGCCTCGTCGGTCGCGCTGAAGGCATCGACCTGGGTGGAATCGACGTTGAGCAGGCCGACGACCTGGCCGCGCATCTCGATGGGCACGGCCATCTCGGAGCGGACCCGGGCGTTGATGGCGACGTACCGTTTTTCCTCGCGGACATCACCAGTGCGGAGGGGCTTGCCAGTGGTGGCCACCCAGCCGGTGATGCCCTCGCCGGGACGCAGTTTCACGCGCTTGGCGCGTTCGCTCAGGCCGTGGCTGGCTTCGATGTCGAGCAGGCCCGAGTTCGGATTGACGAGGATGAAGGAGCCGGAATCGGCGCGGGTCGAGCGGACGGCGGCAGCGAGAATGCGGTCGAGCGCCTTTTGCGGATGAAGCAGCGTGCGCAGATCGCGCCGGCGCAGTTCGGAGAAAAGCGTGGGGCGCGTGGCTTTTTTCATGGGCGGGCGGCAGGGAAAGACATTGACGGAAATACCAAATTTTCCAAATTGGCGGAATTTTTTGGGAAGAAAAAAGAGAGGGTAGATCGCTGGTTCGTCAGCATTAGCTTTCGTCCGCTTTTCATGTGGCGATTCGCTTGCGCACTTCCTCAATCAGTTTGGCAAGGGTCTCTTCCTCCTCGATTTTTTTTCCATCCGGGTCGGTGAGGTAGAAGGTGTCGAGGGCGGCGCCTTTTTCGGTCGTGATGCGCGCGGAGGAGAGATTAAGGCCCGTATCGGCGATGGCGCAGGCGATGCGATAGAGAAGGCCAGGATAATCGGCGGTCTGCACGTCGAGGAGCGCGTGGGTGCGGGAGGCGCGCAGATCGACGGAGACCTTGGTGGGCATTTCGGAGGGATCGTAAACGGGAAAGCGGGGCTTGACGGCGCGTTTGGCGAAGGCCTTGGTGAAATCGAATTGCTCGGTATCCATGGCCTGGGAAAGAAATTTCTCGAATGCGGTCCGGTCGCGTTGATCGGTCACGGCTTCGAGCCGTTCGGTGGCGACGTAAAAGGTGTTGATGGCGATGTCGTCCGCGCGGGTGAAGATGTCGGCCTTGAGAATCGTGAGGTTGCAGGCGGCAAAGGAGCCGGTGATGCGCGCGAAGAGCAGGTTCCTGTCCCAGGTGACGATGGTGACTTCCGAGTGGCCCTGTTCCGGGAAATTCCGCCAATGGACAATGGGCCGGAGCGAGGCGTCGTCGTGGGTGAGCTGGTATTTGAGGAAGCCGTGGACGATGGCGATGTGCTCGCGGATGAGGTCCTCCGACATGGTCTCGAAGTAACTGGGCGGCAGGTTTTGAAAATGGGCCACGACTTCGGCGGGATCGAACTGGCGGTCGAGGTTCTTGAGCAGGCGCTGCTGGATTTCGAGGCGCGCCTGTTCCGCCATCGCCTTGAATTCCTTGATGCCGCTGAGGGCGCTGGAGGTGCGGTGGTAGAGCTGCCAGAGCAGGAGGTCCTTCCAGTCGGAGTAACCGCGCCCGGAGCCGGTGCCGAGGGTGTCCGCGAAGGTGAGGAGCATGAGCAAATCGAGGCGCTCCTGAGTCTGCACGATGCGGGCGAATTCGATGATGGTGTCCTCGTTGTCGAGGTTCTTGCGCCGGGCGATCTCGGACATGGTGAGATGGTGGTCTACGAGGAAGACGAGGGTGGAGAGATCGGTCCCCTTGAGGCGCATGCGACGCGCGACGCGCACGGCGTTGACCGCGCTCGCCTCCGCGTGGCGGCTGTCGTTTTCCGACTTGCCGGTGTCGTGGAGCAGCATGGCCAGGTAGAGGATGTGGGGGCGCGCGGTCTGTTGGAGCAGGGCGCGGTATTTGGAAAAGGGCGGCTCGGAGGCGTCGATGATTTTGTCGAGCATCTCGATGCAGACCAGGGTGTGCTCGTCGGCGGAGTAACGATGAAAGAACTCGTGCTGCACGAGACACGTGAGGGGGCGGAACTCGGGGAAAAAGCGGCCGAGGAAACCAAGTTCGTGCATGGTGCGCAGGGCGCGGCCGACCTGTCCCTTGCGCGATAAAATGGCTAGGAGCGTTTCGCGGACCGCCGTCTGGTAGATAAAACGGCGGTCGATCATGTAGAGCCGGCGCCGGAGACGGAGCTTCAGTTCGGGGCCGATTTCGGCATTGTGCTGCAGGGCCAAAAGGAAGACCCGGACGAGGCGCACCGGTTCCTCGGCGAAGGGGTTGGCGGAGAGCGCTTCGAGTTCGCCATTTTCCAGGACGAAGCCGTCGATTTCCTCGCGTTGGGTGGCATGGAAAGGGAGGAAGGCCCATTTGGTCTGCGCCTTGCCGCTGCCGCAAAGCCGGTTGCAGATGGTGTTGCCGAGATTGTAGAGGAGCGAGGTGTTCTCGTAGTAATCGCGCATGAAGGCCTCCATCCGGCGCAGGATGGTGCGATGCTGGTAGCCGAAGCTGTCGGCGATTTGACCCTGGAGGCGAAGGGTGAGGACATCGCCGGAACGCTTCTGCATGTAGTGGAGCTCAGTGCGGATGCGGAGCAGGAAATTGTAGGCGCGGTCGAGTTGCTTTCGTTCCGTGGCGGTGAGCAACTGCGCATCGACGAAGGACTGGGTATTGGCGAGGCCGCGCTTCACTTTCCCCACCCAGATCAGGTTTTGATAATCGCGCAGGCCGCCGCAGCCGTTTTTGACATTCGGTTCCTGGAGAAAGGGGGTGTTGCCCGCCTTTTCATGACGGTCGCGCTGATCGGCAACGCGCCAGGCGAGATATTCCTTTTCGTGGCCGTGCAGGCAGCGACGCTCGAAGGTTTTCTCAAATTCCGTGAAAAGGGATTCGTCGCCGCAGAGGAAGCGGGCTTCGAGCAGGGAGGTCTTGGTGCGGAGATCGCCGTTGGCCTGGTTGACGACCTCCTGCATGGTGCGGGTGGCGTGCCCGACCTGAAAGCCGATGTCCCAGAGCATGTAGAGCACGTGCTGGACGATGTCGTTGACCTGGGCCGTGTTTTTGGCGCCCTCGCTGGGGTAGAGAAAAAGGATGTCGATGTCGCTATAGGGGTTGAGTTCGCCCCGGCCAAACCCGCCGACGGCGAACAGGGCAATGCGCGGCGGCTTGTCGAGGTTGGAGCGGAGATGGTTTTCCCACGCGCCATTCCAGAGATGGCGCAGCATGACGGAGATAACATCGGCGCGCTTTTTGCAAAGATCGCGCCCGCCCTCCCCGTGCATGTGCTCGAGCTTGAGCCGGTGCTCCTCCAATTTTAAAAAGCGGCGGTAGATGTCGAGGAGATCGGTCGGGCGCAAATGGGACTGGTTGACCAGTTCCCGCTCGGCGTGGCGCAAGACTTTTTCCAGATAGACCGGAGGCATCGCATGAAACTAATCGCGCAACGAAGGCAATTCAATGGGGAAGTCCTTTCGGAGGGCAGATTCTGCGCGTGGTGGGAAATGGGGAACTTACGCGCGCTATCTCGATTGGGGTGATGGATTGGAGTCCCGGAGGAGACCACTGCGAAAGTTGATCCATATCAGATCAGCAATCCCGAAGGGATTTTACAATCCTAGCCGGTGGTTGACCCTGAGCGAAGTCGAATGGGGATACCACCGGATCGGTGGCAAAAGGCCTATACCCCGAAGGGGTAGCACAGAGGTGGTACCCCTCCGGGGTAGCGATCTTTGCGGTCATTTTCCGGTGGTATCGTCCCGCCAAGCCGAGACTCAACCACCGGCTAGGATTGTTGCAAGCCTCCGGCTTTGCGCAAAGAAAAGAGGATTTTCGCAGAGGTCTCCGGAGGGACGGATGAGGCCTATCGGACCGATCAAGCGTCCCTACGGGACGCGACCTATTTCGGCCAGTTACCCGGCGATAAATCGCCGGGCTACTCTCAGTCATTCCTACGGAATGATTTTCGGTGCGAAGATGTTTCTGCAGGTTAGCGGCATCATTGGTTACGTGATTTTCAAAATCGTTCGCAAATAAGATTCAAAAGAGGATGTTACCGAGTATTGCCCTCTTTCCCGGGATCGCCCTAATCTAGGAGAATGCCTGAACTTGGATTGAACATTGATCATGTGGCCACGCTGCGCGAGGCGCGTTACCGCGACTGGAAATCGGGCCTTCGACCGGAGCCGAATGTGCTCGCCGCGGCGCGAATGGCCGAGCAGGCGGGGGCCGATGCCATCACCGTTCATTTGCGCGAGGATCGCCGCCACATCCAGGACGCGGATGTGCGCGAATTGTCGCGCGTGATGCAGATTCCGCTGAATCTCGAAATGGCGGCGACGGCGGCGATGACCCGCCATGCGCTCAAAATCAGGCCGGAGGAGGTCTGCCTGGTGCCGGAGAGCCGGGAGGAAGTGACCACGGAAGGCGGGCTCGACGTGGTGAGTGACGTGAAGCGGCTCAAGACGGTCGTGGGCAAGCTTCATTCCGCAAAAATTGAGGTCAGCGCGTTCATCGATGCCGACCTGGCGCAGGTCGATGCGGCCCATCGGATCGGCGCACAGACGGTTGAGTTACACACGGGAGGCTATGCCAACGCGACAACGCGGGGCGCGCGGCGCAAGGAGCTGGCCCGCCATGGCCGGGCGGCGGCCCACGCGCACGAGGCCGGTTTACGGGTCAATGCCGGTCATGGTCTGCACTACAGCAACGTACGCGAGTATATCGAGGACGTACCGCATCTCCATACGCTGAATATCGGGCATTCGATTATTTCCCGCGCCCTTTTTGTCGGGCTGGAGCAGGCGGTTCGGGAAATGGTGGAACTGCTCGGCTCGCGCAAATTCGCGCAGAACGCGGATTGATGACAGGGACGGCAAGGGACTGCCGCCCTACCCTGCCAGAAGTTGCGGGTAGGCCTCGCGCCAGGCGGCGGGTACGCGTTGTGGGCGTCCGCCGGGGAGTTGAACCGTGACCATGGTCTGGATGCAGCGGACGAAGATGAGATCGGGCTGGGCGGCCGTGGCGATGACGAACTGGATGAAGAAGCGGATTTTCTCCAGACGGATCAATTCGGCGGTGACGGAGAGCTGATCACCCAGCCGGGCGGGTTTGAGGTAATCGATTTCGGTGCGGGCGACGACGGGGACGAGTCCGGTGCGGCCCATTTCCTCGAGCGTCCAGCCGAGCGATGCGGCCAGTTGCGAGCGGGCGATTTCGATCATGCGCAGATAAGCGATGTTGTGGACCACGCCGCCCGCATCGGTGTCGAAGTAGTAGACTTCCAGGGGGACGGTGAGGCGGGGTTGAGGGGGCAGGACAGAAGGATTCAATCGAGTCAAAGGTTAAGGCCAAGATCGTTCCGTTCGCTTCCTGCGCGCTTTGCGCGCCCGGACAACAAGTAGTCCGGGCCACCCAAAGCATCACTCGCCAAATTCCTGGGTGAATTTTTTGACGATGGCCTTGAGCACCTTGATGCGCGCATACCATTTGAATTCGCTTTCGACGAGGGTCCAGGGCGCGCTTTTGGTTGAGGTCTGGGTGAACATTTCCTCGGCGGCCTCGATGTGTTCCTTCCATTTGCGGCGGTTGCGCCAGTCTTCGTCGCTGATTTTCCAGTGCTTGTAGGGATCGGCGGCGCGCTGCTCGAAGCGGCGCAACTGTTCCTCCTTGCTGATGTGGAGATAGAATTTGAGCATGACGGTGCCGCCGTCGATGAGGGTCTCTTCCATCGCGTTGATTTCGTCGTAGGCGCGATTCCATTCCTTCTCGGTACAGAAACCCTCGACGCGTTCGACCAGGACGCGGCCATACCAGGAGCGGTCGAAAATGGCGATTTCACCCTCGGCGGGTATTTTCGTCCAAAAACGCCAGAGGTAGTGGTGCCGGTATTCCTCCTCGGTGGGCTTGACGATGGAGTAGACGCGCAGGACGCGGGGGTCGAGCTTCTCCGTAATGCGCTTGATGACGCCGCCCTTGCCCGCGGCGTCGGGGCCTTCAAAAACGAGAATGACGCTGCGTTTGCTGTCGAGAATCTTGCGCTGGAAATGGAGCAGGTTGAGCTGAAGGTCCTGCACCCTTTCGCGGTAATCGGATTTCTCTTCGATTTGCCTGGTGAGATCAAGTTCGCTGAGCAGTCCGGCCATAGAATCCAAAGAATGTCGGTTGTCAGCGTGGAGGCGAGAAGATTTCGCGGATAAAATGCGATGAGGCCGCCACGGCTGAATCCTGGACAATCAATAGAGCAAGATTGCCTTTTGCGGGGCTACACTTACCTTACTTGCCAGCATCTTGTGCCGATAGAACAATAGGTTCGCACAACAAAGCAATTCACCTCAGCTACATGGATTCCGGTCAACAACTTTTCTCCGCGGGTTCCCGCGTCGGCCCCTATCTCGTTTTGGAGAAACTGGGCGAAGGGGGAATGAGCGAGGTTTTCAAGGCGATCGAGCCGACGCTGGAACGCTACGTGGCGATCAAGATCATGCATCGGACGAACCTGAGCAGTCCGGAGGTGATGGCCAACTTCCTGGAGGAAGCGCGCGCGATCGCGGGCCTGCGGCATACGAATATCGTGCCGCTCTATTCCGCAGGCGAGGAACAGGGCGTGCCCTACCTGGCGATGGGCTACATCGAGGGGCAGACGCTGGAGGATTGGATTCTCGCCGGGCGCATCTTCAACATGGAGGACGCGATGTGGTTCATGCGCCAGGCGGTGGCCGCGCTGGAGTACGCCTCGCGGTCCAACATCATCCATCTGGACGTCAAGCCGGCCAACTTCATGGTCGATCTGGAGAACACGGTCATGTTGACCGATTTCGGCCTGGCGCGGAAGCAATCCGAGATCGCCAGCGGCGCGCGCGATGACGAGCTCCAGGGGACGCCCGCCTATGCCTCGCCGGAGCACATTTTGCAGGAGAAGCCCGATCTGCGCACGGACATCTACTGTCTCGGGGCGAGCCTTTTTCACCTCATCACGGGCGAGTTCCCCTACCCGGGAGACTCGACCGAGGATGTGTGTCGCGCCCATGTCTTCAACCCCTTCCCGATTGAAGTCCTGCAGCAGCATGAAATTCCAACCGGTTGGTGCGGGGTCATCCGCAAGATGATGGAGAAAAAGCCGGAAGACCGGTTTCAGAATTATCAGGAGATCACCTTCGCCCTGGATAACATCCATCATTACCAGTATGGCAAAAAAATGCTGACCATCGTGGAGACGGTGGAACGGCGCGCGTTGCCGCGAAGCGAAGGCCCGGCGGAAAGCCTGTTCGACCTGGTGCCGGACGACATGGCCACCCAGGGGGACCATCTTTTCACGCTGCAGGATTCGTACGATTCGCAGGAGGTTTACCACAGCCTCGATACGCGGTGGCCGGTGATGTGCCTGAATGAGCTGGCCCCCGATCTTCGCGCGATGCAAAAGGGTTCGTCGGAGGACCTGCGCTCGCTGATCGAGGCGTTGCTGCTGGTGCCGAGTTACAAGGAGACGCTGGAAGTGCTGAGCTCCTTCATGGCGAACGCATCCGACGCGCGGCCCCAGAGCGATGCGGAAAAAATCGAGCTGGTGGGACTGGAACGCTCGCGCAATATCGCGCTGACGGCCATTTCACTCTACCGCCCCTGGCAGGGGGAGCGGCCGCTCAACTGGCACGGCCTGTGGCAGCACCAGATTTACACCGGCCTGCTGTCGGAATTCATCGTCGATATGCTGGGGCTTCCCGCCACGGGCACGGAGTTTTTGTGCGGGGCGGTGCATGACATCGGCAAGCTGGTGCTCGCGGAGCTGTACCCGGCCAAGACGATCGGCGTCTGGATGCACGCCTACGAGCAGAACCTGCCGCTGACGCAGGTGGAACATCAATATTTCGGAGTGGACCACGCCCAGTTGGGACAGGAATGGCTGAACCGGCACAGGTTCGACCGCACGGTGCGATACGTGACGGCCTATCACGAGCAGCCGGAAAACTGTTATGAGGCGCTGGCGAAGTCGGGCAAAATGGCGTTTGTCACCGCGATGATTTCGTCCAACAAGGACGAGGAGATCAATTTGCTGACGTATCTGACGAACTGCGCGAACACGCTGGCCAAGGAGCTGGGGCTGGGCTATTCGGGCAACCCGCGGCTGGACCAGGCGGCATGGATCGATCAGCCGACCACGCAGTTGATTTTCGAGTCGCGCACCAAGGAAGATGTGACGCTGGAGGACTTCAAGGAATTTTTCATCGACACCTGTAGCGGGCTTCCCGACCTGCCCTTTACGCAACTGGCCCATGCGAGCGAAGCCAAGCAGCGGAACTGGGAGAAGTCCCAACGCGAGGCGAAGGAGAAGAAGAAGTAACCTAAGGATTGGAGCCAGCCTGGGAAGGCTTGAGCAGCGGCGGCGGGGTCATATCGGAGGCGGGGCTTTTATTGGCTGAGGCGAAAAACTGAAGATAGGTTTTCAGGTAACGATTGGTGGTCATGATGCCGTAGAGGGTGCGGGCGGTTTGAATGTCATCATCCGCTTCCCCGGTCTTGCCGGTCGCCTGGGCGATGGCGGCCTTGGCAAAGTAGTAGGAGGGGTTGCCGGGATTTTTGGGATCGAGCGGGTCCTGGGCCGGATCGAAGGGCTTGAGCTGGCTGGCATATTTGGCGGCGGCCACCAAATCGGAAGCGCCAATGCGGGTATAAATGATTTTGAGGGTGAGATCGGGGTCGCCTGGTTTGCGGGACAGCAGTGACTCGTAAAACTTGGCGGCCTCATCGAAACTCCGTTCGCGAAGGCACAGGTCGCCGAAGGCAAGGTCCTGGCCATCCTGGATTTCGGGAGTCAAGCCGGGTTTGCCGTTGATGCCTTCCAGCACCTTTTTTGCTCCAGCAAAGTCGTGCTGCTCGGTCAGGATGCGGGCCTTGAGAACCTGGGTCGCAAGATCGCCGGGGTTCGCTTTTTCGGCGGCGTCGATGGCGGTGCGGGCAGCGTCGTATTTGCCGGTTTTGTAATCGAGCAGCGCCAGATGGTAGGGCGACGTGTTGCTGTCCTGCACAGGAGACTCGTCCTGCCCGCGCAACAGGGAAGCGCCGCCCAGCAGGATAAAACCGAGCGTCAGCAAGCGGGCAAAGCGATGCCCTTGTGGGCTCACGTCGCGAGTTCCTTGGGTTGCACCCAGTGACGTCCGTCCTTTTCCAGGAGGATGTCCGCTTCGACCGGGCCCATGGAACCGCAGGCATAGAGGGGGAGATCGCGCGAGGCCTGCTTGTCCCACATGCTGCGGAGGGAATCGACCAGGCGCCAGGCTTGCTCGACTTCATCGGAGCGGGTGAAGAGGGTCGACTCGCCGATGAGCGAATCGACGATGAGCCGCTCGTAGGCTTCGGGCAGGTAGTGGTCGAAGCCGCTCTTGTAGAGGAAATCCATGTCGACCAGTTCCGCTTCGGCCTTGCCGGGGACCTTGGCGTTGAAGTTGAGGCTGATGCCTTCGTTGGGCTGGATGCGGATGCGGAGGGAATTGCGGCGCAGGCGGTCGTCGCCGGAAGCGGCGAAGAGGACACTGGGCGGGCGCTTGAAGATGATGTTGATTTCGGTGAATTGCATGGCGAGCGCCTTGCCGGTGCGGAGGTAGAAGGGAACGCCGCTCCAGCGCCAGTTGTCGATTTCGAAGCGGGCGGCGACGAAGGTTTCGGTCAGGGAATTGTGGGCGACTTTTTCCTCCTGGCGATAGGAGGGGATGGCCTTGTTGTTGATGTAGCCGCCGCCGTACTGGGCGCGGACGACATTCTTTTGGAGGAACTCGATGGAGGGGGTGGCGATGGAACGGAGGACCTTGACCTTTTCGTCGCGGATCGATTCGGCATCGAGCGAGGCGGGCGGCTCCATGGCGGTCAGGGTGAAGAGTTGAAAGAGGTGGTTTTGGAGCATGTCGCGCGAGGCACCGGCATGGTCGTAGTAGCCGCCGCGGCCCTCGACGCCGACCTGCTCGGCGACGGTGATCTGGACGTGGTCGATGTAGCGGCGGTTCCAGAGCGGCTCGTAGATGGCGTTGGCGAAGCGGAAGTACATCAGGTTCTGGACGGTTTCCTTGCCGAGGTAATGGTCGATGCGGAAGATGTCTTTTTCCGCAAAGGCGCCCTGAAGATCACGATTGAGTTCGCGGGCGCTGGTGAGGTCGCTGCCGAACGGTTTTTCGACGATCAAGCGATGGCGACTGCTGTCCGGCTTGCTGGCGAGTCCGGCGGCGGCGAGGTTTTTCGCGGCCGGGCCGAAGTACTCCGGCGAGGTGGCCAGATAGAAGAGATAATTGTCTCCGATCTTGGGACTTTCGGGCAGTTTTTTGAGATATTCGGCGAGCCGTTTGTAGGCTTCGGGATCGTCAAGCTCTCCCTGAAAATAATAGATGTGGGAGGCGAGTTTTTTCCAGACGGTTTCATCGACCGGCTTGGTGTGGGAGAATTTTTGGAGGGCTTCACCCAGGTCCTGGCGAAATTCCTCGTCGCTTTTGGGGCGGCGCGCAAAACCGATGATGGCGAAGTCATCGGGCAGGAGGCAGTTTTTGGCCAGATGATAGAACGCGGGAACGATCTTGCGATGGGTCAGGTCGCCCGTGGCCCCGAAGATGACCGCAGCCGTGGGCGGGACTTTCGTGGGCGTGCTGGAAATCATCGGGGGGCACGAGGGGTCGAGGATGGAGATGAGCGACATGGGGGAAGGGTAAAGGTTAAAGGGGCAAGGTAAAGGCGAAGGGATTCGGATGAGTTTGGCTTTCCCTTTTACCTTTTCCTTTTTCCCTTGTTACTTGGTTAGGCGTTGTAGGTGGTGGAAGCCGTGGTGCCACCTTGTCCGGTCCAATTGGTGTGGGACCACTGGCCGCGCGGCTTGTCGGTGCGCTCGTAGGTGTGGGCGCCGAAATAATCGCGTTGGGCCTGGAGGAGGTTGGCGGGCAGGCGGGCGGAACGGTAGGAATCGTAAAAGGCGAGGGCGTTGGAGAAGGTGGGGGTCGGGATGCCGAGGGTGGCGCCGAGGGCAATGGTGCGCCGCCAGCCAGCCTGGGCTTTCTTGAGCGCCGTGGTGAAGAAGGGATCGAGGACGAGGTTGGTCAAGTTGGGGTTGCGGTCAAACGCGGATTTGATGTCGCCGAGGAAACGGCTGCGGATGATGCAGCCGCCCCGCCACATGAGGGCGATGCCGCCGAAGTTGAGATTCCATTTATTATGCAGGGAGACCTGGCGCATGAGCATGTAGCCCTGGGCGTAGGAGATGATCTTGGAGGCGTAGAGCGCCTGGCGGATGTCTTCGAGCGTCTGTTTGGCATCGCCGGTAAACTTGGCGTTGTCGGGGCCGGCCAGGACGGTGGAGGCGGCGACGCGTTCGTCCTTGAGCGAGGAGATGAGGCGGGCAAAGACGGCCTCGGCGATGAGGGTGACGGGGGCGCCGTTGTCGAGTCCGGAGAGGACGGTCCACTTGCCGGTGCCTTTCTGGCCGGCGGCATCGAGGATTTTATCGACGAGGTAGGCGCCATCCGGTTCCTTGAACTTGAAGATGTTGGAGGTGATTTCGATGAGGTAGGAATCGAGCTCGGTTTTGTTCCATTCGGTGAAGGTTTCGGCAATTTGCTCGTTGTTGAGGCCGAGACCAGTGGACATGAGGCTGTAGGCTTCGCAGATGAGCTGCATGTCGCCGTATTCGATGCCGTTGTGGACCATTTTGACGAAGTGGCCCGCGCCGCTTTCACCCACCCAGTCGCAACAAGGCACGCCGTTATCGACCTTGGCCGCGATCGACTGGAAGATGGCCTTGATGTGGGGCCAGGCAGCGGGGTTGCCGCCGGGCATGAGGGACGGGCCGTGGCGCGCTCCCTCTTCTCCGCCCGATACGCCGGAGCCGACAAAGAGGATGCCTTTTTCCTTGAGGGCGTTGTAACGGCGCACGGTGTCTTCGTAGAAGGAATTGCCGCCGTCGATGATGATGTCGCCCGGTTCGAGGAGAGGTAGGAGCAGGTCGATGAATTCATCGACCGGGGCGCCCGCCTTGACCAGCATCATGATGCGGCGCGGTTTTTTGAGGAGGCCGACCATTTCCTCGAGGCTGTGCGCGCCGACGATTTTGGTGCCTTTGGCTTCGTTGGCGAGAAATTCATCCACTTTGCTGACGGTGCGATTGTAGACGGCGACGACATAGCCGTGGTCGTTCATGTTGAGGACGATGTTCTGGCCCATGACGGCCAGTCCGATAAGTGCAATGTCAGCAGTTTGAGGCATAAGAAAAAGTGGATTGGAGGTTAGGTGGAACGCGGAAAGCGCGTCACTCAAAATAACGGGCGTACCTGCCGCCGCAACCTTAATTACGGATTAATTCGGCACTCGAGGACGCCGCCGCCGAAGGGTGCTTGGGGAAGGATCGCAAAGCTACCCACCTTTTGGTGTGAACCGCCCCTACTCGATGTCGTCGAGGTCGGGGACGATCTGAGTCTTGGTCGATACCCTTTTATCGTTTTGATAAGTTTGGGGGATATCGACGGGAGCCGTCGCCTTCTTGGGGGCATCCACCGGCGGATAAGGGGTGGCCGCGGGAAGTCCGGCTGGCGGCTCGGTTTGCGCCAGAGGAGCTTCCTCTTCCGCCGCAGGTTCTTCTTCAAGTTCCTCTTCTTCCGGTTCGTCTTTCTCGAGGTCGGGAGAATCGACCACGGCATAGGTGCTCAAGCCGAAGGCCCGCGGGTTCATCTGCCGCAGGCGCTGCGCGAGGATCGAGGCGAGGGTGCGCAAGAGTACGTTGCCCGCGCCGGGATTTTCCTCCATGAATTGAATCAGGTCGTCGTCCGCAATGCGCCAGAGTTGGCTGAACTCGGCCGCAGTAACGGTGGCGGCAGCCGGGCCGGGATCAAAGAGGCTGATTTCTCCCAGGGTTTCGCCGGGGCCGACCTGGGCCAGTAGGATTTCGCTGCCGTCCTCCTGTTTGGCGCGCACTTCGAGCCTGCCGCTGATGACGACGAAGACTTCCGTCTGCATCGCGCCTTCCTCGATGATGACGTTGCCGGGATGGCCGGGAAAAAATTCGCCGTAGGAACTCAACAGTTCCCGGTCATCCTGCTTGAGGTGACCGATCCAACTGAAGGTGGGTAGGGAAGGCTTGGAGAGTGTCTCGCTCATTAGGTTTTCCGGGTTGAAATTAGCTTAGGCTAGATTGGAGTATAGACCCAGTTAAATGTCGTGGGCAACTCTGTCGTGCATTAAATGTACTTGTCCGCGAAATTTTTCCTCGCGGGCAATTTGTTTGATTTCGGTTTCGCGGCGGACCAGATGGTCTGGATAATGGGTTATCCAGACCGACTGTACAGCATATTTAGACACCTCGCTGAAAAGCTCCCTCTCGGGGAAATGGGTGAGTTCACAGAGCAGGGCGGTAACTTTTCCGTGGTTGAGGGCGGGAGCCAATTCGACCGGGTGGGCGAGATCGGCGGAGTAGACGTAACGGCGGCCCTCGTATTCGAGGACAAGTCCGTAGCAATCAAAGCAGGTTTTGGGGTAGGCGCGTTTGAAGTGGCTGGCGAGGCTGTTGAGATGGTGGGTGGCAAAGGCTGTGAGGGTGAAGGGGCCGTGAACGACGGGGCGACCCGGCTTGACGGCGTGCCAATGGATGGGGAAGCCGATGAGTTCGGGGAAAAGGAGGCACTTTTCGAGCCAGTCCTTCATGGCGGCCATGACTTCGGCCGGGCCGAAAATGTGCAGGGGCGCGCGCCGGGTGCGCAGCCAGAGCGACTGGATGAGCGCGGAGACCTGGCCGTTGTGGTCGCTGTGCATGTGGCTGATCCAGAGAATTTCCGGGACGTCTGGTTCTATTTTTTTGCCGAGCATGAAGCGGGCGGCGGCGGCACCGCAGTCGAGGAGCAGGCTGGCTTCCCTGGTCTGGATGAGGATGCCGGAATGTTCGCGGCGCGCGCTGGTGTGTCCGTCTGCCGTACCGAGAAAGATGGCGCGCATGAAGTTGACGTTGCTGGTTTCTATCCTGACAGGCAATCGAAATTGACCGGGCGGTTTTTCTCAGGAGGGTTTAATCGACGGGGGTCTTCCGGTAATGCTCGATGTCGTTGAGGATGTCGCGCAGGACCTGATAGGGCCATTGATCGGCATTGACGTGGGTGGTCAAGGAGGCTCCGTAGTAGTCGAGCACGGGTTTCGATTCCTCCTCGTAAACGCGCTGGCGGCGCTCGATGACTTCCTCGTTGATGTCGTCGAGGCGGTTATCCTTGAGGGCGCGGCGTTTAAGACGGTCGTAGATCTTGGCCTTGTCGGAGCAGTGGAGATGGAAAATGCGGCGGACATCGAGCTTGGAGCCGAGGATTTTGGCCTGGTTGCAATTGCGGGGGATGCCATCGAGGACGAGGAAATCGATGTCGGGTTTGTAGCGGTTGGACTGGACCATTTTGTCGATCTGCGCGGACCAGAGACCGATGGTGATGTCGTCCGGCACGAGCTGGCCTTTGCTCGAGTAGTCGATGAAGGCTTTGCCGAAGTCGGAGCGCACGTCGACGGCGCGAAAGACATCGCCGCAGGCGCAATGATAGAAGCCGGGGATGGTGCCGAGAATTTTGCCTTGAGTTCCTTTGCCGGATCCCGGCGCGCCGAAGAGAAGAAGGGATTTGTAAACCACGATTGAAGTAATTGAGCCGATCTTGGGCGAATATGCAATCCCAACTCCAATGCTGCTGGGATGGGAGGCATTTGGGATTCAGCCACAGAGGAGCCTTGACCAATTTGGAAAGCGCGCCCACCTTGAGAGGCCATGCTTAACGAGGAATTGCTCGCCCTGCTGGTTTGTCCCGAGACGCATCAGGACGTGATGCTGGCGACGCCCGGCGAAATCACACGGATCAATGAGGCCATTCGGCTGGGAGGGGTGCGGACGGCGGGAGGGAGCGCAGTGGAGCAACCGCTGGAGGGCGCGCTGATCCGGGCGGACCGGGCGATTGCCTATCCGATCCGGGACGGGATTCCGGTGATGCTGGTGGCCGAGGGGCTGTCGATTCCGCAGGTGAACCTGAACGGACATGGGTGATCTCAGGGGCAAGAAGCTGGGCGTGTTGCTGACGACCGCCCCGGCACATCCGAATTTTCGTGTGGCGCTGGCGTTGATGAACGGGGCGCTGGACGCCGGCGTGCGGCTTTATCTTTATTGCATCGACGAGGGGGTCCGCGCCGTGGCGACACCCGAGGTGCAGGCGCTGAAGGGGCGCGGGGCGAGTCTTTTTGGCTGCGCTTATGGGGCGCACCGGCGGCACATTCCGGTGGATGATTCGGCGGCGTGGTCAGGGTTGACGGTGCTGGCCGATGTGGTGGGTAGCACGGACCGGTTTGTTTCGTTTTGAGGTTAAACACGAGGTCATAAATAAATGCGCTTTAAGTCCCAAGGGGGCGTCCTAACCCAAGCCCAGGGCAACGCCATGGGGAAACGTTTCGCAAGCGGCTTAGCCCTGAAAGGGCGACCTAATCATTATCGAGTTTTTCTAGAGCGCCCTTACAGGGCTTTTCTCAGATTGGATTCTCTTCCCAGGGCGTTGCCCTGGGCTAAACTTGGCTCGCCCCTTTGGGGCTTCTGACATCCGCATCGATTTAAGATAATTACAACCACCATGTCACTGCCCAAAACCCTGGTTATCATCGAAACCGATCCGCGGACGAGCGCGCGTCCGGCGGAGGCGATTCGCATCGCGGCGGGCATTGGCGTGTGGAAAAAGACCGATGTGACGCTGCTGCTGCGCGGGCCGGTCGCGGGGTACAGCCTCCAGGAATATGCGGATGAGCTGGTGGACGAAGATAACTTTACGCGTTACCTGCCGCTGGTGGCCGAGTCGCCGCGCCCGATTTACCTGGAGGATTCCTTTACCGACGTGGCGGCGCTGGAGGGTTCGCCGTGGAAATTTGAAATCATCCCGGCAGCCAGAACGGCAGAGTTGCTCCGGGCCAACGATTACCTGATCCGTTTATGAGTGAATCCGCCACGCCGCGCCGCATCCTGCATCTGGTGGTCGAGGGTTTTCCCACAGAAGGGTTGGAGGAGATCGCGAAAGCAGCGCCGGGCACAAACGACATTTTCGAAATTTATCCATTGACCGAGGCGAATGCCCGCGAGGCGCTGGAGAAAATTTTCGCGGCGGATACGGTGGCGGTGTGGGGCGACTTGTCCGTTTAACTTGACGAACGACGCAAATGATGACATTTTGTCACGATGCGCGTCATCAAGATTCCCTTCTTGGTTGAGGCAGCCAAGAAACATCCCAAAGCCAGGAAGTGGATTGAAAACTGGTGCGCGATAACCAGAGAAGTAAATTGGAAAAACATTCAGGAGGTGCGGGCGAGCTACCCATCGGCTGATACTGTAACGGTGAACAGCGGGAGCAATGTCGTGGTGTTTAATGTTTGCGGCAATGACTTCCGGCTCATTGTCGCCATCCATTACAACCGTGGCATCGTCTATACCATGCGCTTTCTGACCCATGCCGAATACAGCAAAGAGAAATGGAAAAAGGAACTATGAAGACCAAACTCATTTTCAAGGCGATGCCCGAGAATTATCAGGCGCTCCTTTCCCTGCACATGCTTCGCCCCATACGGGACAAGATCGATTACTCAAATGCATTGGAAGTTATGAATGCTTTGGCGGGTCATGACTTGACCGAGGATCAGGAAGATTACTTTGAGGCGCTGGCTCTGTTGGTCGAAGCTTACGAAACCTCTCATCTTCCCAGTTTGCCAAACAAACGAGGTTTGCCGCTGCTCCGGCACCTGATGGAAGAAAATAAGATGTCTGCGGCCAGCCTTTCCCGGGTCTTGGACGTTGATCGCAGCCTGGGAGTGAGAATTCTGAACGGAGAGCGGAATCTCACAATAGAACACGTCAAAAAGCTGACGGCACGATTCCTGGTTCCGGTACAGGTGTTCCTTTCCTAAGCGAGAAATAACTCTCCCGAAAGGCATTTGTGCTTATCGACGTTTAAGCTTGTCGGGTGGGGAGCGGCGGGCTAAGCAACCGGCATGGCTGAGATCGTATTTGGCGCTTTCCTCGGTTTTTTGGCCTACTTCATTGTTCGGGCCGTGCTGACGGGCATTTACACGGTGGACCAGAATGAGCGGGCGGTGCTAACCACGTTTGGCCGGGCGGAGCGTCTGGGCGGCACAACGCTGGAGGACCCGATCGCGGAGACGCTGACCGACGAGGAAAAGCAGCGCTACGCCTACCCGCAGCTGCGCGTCATTGGCCCGGGCGGGCCCTACTTCAAGATGCCGTGGCAGCGCGTTTATAAAATCACGGTGGCCACGCAGACGCTCAACATCGCCTTTGATCCGGAGAGCGCGTCGGCCAATAACAACAACCAGGTGCTGGAAGCGGTGACGAAGGACCAGTTGAATACGGGCCTGACCGGGCAACTGCGCTACACGATTGCGGAGCGGAATCTCTACGCGACGCTTTTTGCGGTGAAAAGTCCCATCGCGCATGTGATGGGTTACTTCGTCTCGATCCTGCGCGAGCGGATTGCGAATTTCGACGCGCCGCCGATGGCCGTGGTGACCGAATCGGCCGTGCCGGGTGGAAGCGCCGTCGAACCGGCGGTCGTGCAAGGCATCTCGATCAACGACCTGCGCAAGAACCTGCGTGAGCTGAATGAACAGATGGACCAGGAATGCGCCTCCTCGGCCGCGCGCTACGGGATTCGTCTCGACGCGGCGCTGATCACCAGCATCGATCCGCCGACGGAAGTCGAGTCGGCGCTGGCCGCGATCAACACGGCGCACAACCAGGTTTCATCCGACATCAGCGTGGCCCAGGCTTCAGCGGACATGCGCATCGTGCAATCGAAACGGGCGGTTCAGATCGAGACACTCAACGCGCAGGCCGAAGTCGAACCGCTGAACTGGCTGGCCGCGCAATTAAGCGATCTGCGCAAGAACGGGCCGGAAGCGCTGCCGCTCTATTTGCGCAACATCCGGCTGGCCCTCTACGCGAAGGCTTCGCACAACATCATGGAGATGAAGAAGTAACCGCCTATGGACTTCCTTACCAGCATCGGGACCCTTCTGGTCACCTCGTTCATCGTCTTTGTCGGCTGCTTCATTATCGTGCCGACGATCCTGGGGTTCCTCCGCTTTTTCGGTCTCTACGTTGTGGTCGAGGAGAGGCAATGCCTGGTCTATGTCCTCTTTGGCAAGGTGAGACTGATACTCGATGAGCCGGGGCTTCACTTTCCGATAGGCACGGATTTGGGTTGGCGGGCTTTATTCGTCAATTTCTTCGGCGATGTGCGGGTGGTCGATTTGCGCCTGGACCAGGAGTACCTGCGCAGCCAGCCGGTCAATTCCGAGGAGGGCGCGCCGATGGGGATCGGCGTCTGGTATGAGATGTGGATCAGCGATCCGGTGGCCTATCTTTTCAAGAATGCCGATCCGCGCGGTTCGTTGCGGGCGAATGTCAGCAACGCGACGGTGCGCAATCTGAGCAACCTGAAGCTGTCGAACATGCTGGAAGACCGCCATTCGATGAGCACGCTGGTGCGCAACGAGGTGAGCGACAAGTCGAAGGACTGGGGTTATTCGCTCGGGACGGTTTACGTGCGGAAAGTCCATTTCCGCGATGCGAGCATGATCCAACAGATCGAGGAGAAGGTGGTAAACCGCCTGCGGCAGGTGACCTCGGCGATCCGGCAGGACGGCATCAATCAGGTCAACCTGATCACGAGCACGGCGGAGCGGCAGGCCGCGGTCGAGTTTGCGAAGGCGGCGGCGATGCGTCCCTTCATCGTCGGCAGCGCGCTCAATAGCATTGCCCAGGACAAGGAAGTGGCGGAGGTCATGTTTGAAATCCTGGAGAACCAGCGGATGCTGGAGGGCAACGTGAATGTGACGCTGATTCCCCCCGATTTGCGCGGAGACGGACTGACCCAATTTTTAACAGCAGGCCAAGCCGTGCAGGACGGCGGGAAAACTCCCACGAACACCCCGCAAAGCATGCCTCCCCTCCCCGGTTCGAACTGATCCTCAGCGATTGAGAATATCGTAGGGGTTGGCGATGGGCGCGCGGACCGGATTGATCTGGGGCAACTGGGTGACCGGGAGGGGAGCCTCCGGATCCTTGGCGGCGGCGTCCTTGGGGGTAGCATTCACGGGCTTGGCGACGACGGTCTTGGTGGCGGCAGAAGCAGGCGGCGTGGTCGGGTTGAGAGCGGCAGCCTGCTGGTTGTGGAGTTGATCTGCATCCGGGGGCAGGCTCAGGGTGTTGTAACTATCCTGGCGACTACGGGCCTGTTCAACGGATTCCCCGGGGAGCATGTCGAGGGAAAGATCGGTCGAGGCGGAGTCGGCGAGCGGGTCATTCTTGGCGGCGACCATGCCGGGAGTGTCGAGGTCGGTGGTGTCGAGAGGTTGGTCCGCATGGGACGCCGCCTTGGCCTGAGGAATGTCGGCGGCGAGCGGCGACGGCATGGAGAGAGGGAGGGCGGTATAAAAATTATGCATCCCTGCGGCCTCCGGCGCGCCCAGGGGCGTGATCAGCGGTTTTAAAGAGTTTTCGTGTGCGGCGGGCATCATTTGCGCGGGGGATGAATCAGCGCGCAGGGTGACGCCATTTTGTCCCGTAGGCGTGGCGCTCGTGTGGAAAGTGGTCGTGGGCTCCGGGGTGTCGATATTTATATCTGGAACGCCGGCGAGCTTGGCCAGTTCCTTGTTGGAACTGATTTGATAATAAAGATTGGCGCTTTGAGGACTGGAGGCATTGCCCTTGCTGTTATTTTGAAGTTGCTGTTCATAGCCCCGCAGGAGCCAGTCTTTGTCGGCGGCGACTTGTTGCTGTTGCTGTTGGTAAGCGGCAAGATCAGCAGCCGAAACTTGATTCTGTTTGCCCTGCGTAACGGAGAGAGGGACGCCGTTGGGATCAAACGCGGCATAGGGATTCCTGGCCTGAGCCGAGGAAGGATCCGAGTTGCCGGAGGTGTCGGGCAGGAACGAACCGAGCGAGGGATTGGCCCTGAGACCGGGGTTGGCGGGATCCGCGAGGAGGGTGGTGGCGGCAAGGCAGAATCCGAGCGTCGAGATCGAGAGATAACGAGCTGTTTTCATCGCGTTCCTACTATACGCTTATTAGTAAAAAGTATCAACGATGTCTTGAGTGCCAAAAAAAAGTAAAAAAAAAGAGCTTTTGAGAGGAGAAAAAAGCTTTTACTCGTGGGTGGGACTCGCTAGCAACAAGCCATGGCAACTAAAGCACCCAAGAAAACCACCAAACGTAAACCCAACGCAGCCTTCCTTAAACCCGTGACTCCGGATGACAAACTCGCAGCAGTTGTCGGCGCCAAGCCGCTACCTCGCACCGAGATTGTTTCCAAGCTCTGGGTCTATATCAAAAAGAACGGTCTTCAGGACAAGAAAGTGAAGACGCAGATCAATGCCGACGATACCCTCAAGGCTATCTTCGACGGCAAGAAGTCGGTCACGATGTTCGAGATGAACAAGTACGTCTCGGGTCATCTGAAGGCCTAGTTCCAAGTTTCGTTTCAGCGGCGGTTGCGTGCAACCGCCGCTGTTCTTCACAAGCACTGCCGCAAGGCGGTAAGCTTCCTGCGGCCAGGCTCCCGCGAGCCAGCTACAGCGCGGCCCGATGGGCCAGCGCGTGTTCGTAAACTTCTTCGTACTGGTGCGCCGACGCGTTCCAGGTGAAGTCCCTGGCCATGCCTTGCTTCTGCATGGCGGCGTAGTGCTGGGGACGGTCGTACCAGGTGGAGACGGCCCAGCCGATGGTGTAGAAGAGGGCGCGTCCGGAGATTTCCCAGAATTTGAACCCGGTGCCCGTGGCGGTGGCTTCGTTGTAATTTTCCACCGTGTCATCGAGACCGCCCGTGGCGCGGACGATGGGCAGGGAACCATACAAGGAGGAGTACATCTGGTTCAGCCCGCACGGCTCGTAAAGCGACGGCATGAGAAAGAAATCGCTGCCCGCCTCGATGAGGTGGGAGAGTTCCGGGGAGAAGCCGATGTGGGCGTTGGCGCCCCTGGGATAAGCTCCGTGCAGCCAGCGGAAGAAATTTTCGGTGAAGGGATCGCCGGTGCCGAGAGCGACGACCTGGATGACCATGTCGCGCATGGCCTGCGGCAAGGCGCCGCGGATGAGGTCGAAGCCTTTTTGCGGGGCGAAGCGCGAGATGATGGCAAAGAGGGGGATTTTGGGATCGACCGCGAGTCCGAAGCGTTCCTGCAACGCTCTTTTACAGGCGGCCTTGCCCGCGAGGTTGTCGCGGCTGAAGCGTTCGGGAAGATATTTGTCGGTGGCCGGATTCCAGACCTCCGTGTCGACGCCGTTGACGATGCCGAAGACGTGCTCGGCGCGGTTGTTGAGGTAGGGGGCCATGCCCATGCCGCCAATCGGGCCCCGAATCTCGGTGGCATAGGTGGGCGAGACGGTGGTGACGGCATCGGCGTACTGGATGCCCGCCTTGAGGAGATTGATCATGCCGAAATCCTCGAAGCGGTCGGGCGCCATGTAATCGCCGCCCAGCCCGTAAAAAGGGAGGACCGAGGGGCTGAATTTTCCCTGGTAGCCGATGTTGTGAATGGTGAGGACGCTGGCGGTCTGCGAAAGCGGCGAGAGCACGCGGTCCCAGGTTTTGAGAAAGACGGCGGACATGGAGGTCATCCAGTCGTGCACATGGGCGATATGAGGGATCCACGCGGTGTCCTTGCAAATTTGAAGCGCGGCCTTGCTGAGGACACCGAAGCGGTAGCAGTCTTCCTGGTCATCGTAAATGTAGGGGCGGTCGAAATAGCGGCCGTAATCGACGAACCAGATCGGAACTTCGCCGTCGAGCTTGCCTTCAAAAACACCGACCCAGATTTCCTCGCCGCGGCCAAAATGGACGCAGCAGGAGCGGGAGTAAGTGATGCCGTGTTTCTCCCGGTTGATGCTCTGGTAGAGGGGCATGATGATGCGAGCATCATGGCCGCGTTTGCGGAGCGCCTTGCTCAGGCCGGAGATCACATCGCCCAGGCCGCCGGTCTGCGCCAGCGGAGTACACTCAGCGGTGATAAAGACGATGCGTTTGGCGGAAGACCCCGGGGCACCGACAGGCGGCGCAGGCTTTTTCGTCTTGATGACGGGGGGCTTGAGCATGGCTTTGCCCGCCTTCGCCGCTGATTCGGAGGCCTTGGCAATGCGGGCGAGTGCCTCTGGCGCGACGGGACGCGGCTCAGGCTTGGCGCGGGGGGGCGTGGAGCTTGACTTGATTTGCGGCGGCTTCTTTTTGGCGGCGGCCTCAGGCCTGGGCCCGGCGGCTTTGGATTTGGAGGAAGCCTTTTTTTCCGGAAGCGTAATGACGGGCTTGAGCTCGGCGGGCTGCGGGGGTAGAGAAGCGCTGGGATCGAGTGGTTTGTTGTCGCCCGGAGAAGACCTTGCCATCGGTAGAGAATAAGCACTTTGGGCGGGCGGGTAAAGTCTCTTGCACAAGCGCCCATTTCGAGATGAGCGGGAGATGGGGCGGATCGACTTTTCGGATAGCCTCTATTGTACGCAAGGCAAAGATGTGACACTTTGTGGCGGATGCTTACGCCCGATGACTTTAACTACGCGCTGGAAAATACGCGCGTTCTGCTGAAGCCGACGAAACGGCTCGATACGTTTGGCACGTCGCTTTTCAACTATTTCCTGGTGACGGAAGAAATGGACAAGGTGAATCTTTCCCGCGTGCGGGAGGGGCACATCCACGCCGAGCGGCCGCAGATCATCACGCCGCAAAACATTGCAGGATTATTCCTGGAGGGTTTCGGCGACCAAGGGCAGCGCTTTGCCGAGCAGATCAGCGCGCAGACGGGCCGCTTTGCTTTTTTGAAATATGGCTTTCGCGTGAGCAAATCGGACATCCGCTCTTACGATGTCCATGAGTCGCTCGAAAATGTGGCGGGAAAGTTGAAGACGGAATTGGAGATCAAGAACGAACCGCTGACGGCGCTGCTGACGGGCGTCGATGACGGCTGGGAGGTGTGCCTGCTGAAGTTCATGGTCGATATGATCGCCGCCTCCGCGCCGGGCAACCTGGGCGATTTCCGCGAACGGGGGATGTTGTGAGGTAAGGACGCGGAGATCGTTTTAGACAGGAGGGACATGAATGACATGAACGAGAAACCTGTTCGTCTCGGGTCTTCTTCTCATGTTCTTCATGTTCCTCCCGTCTAAATTCGGAGGATTAGGAAATTTGGTCGCGGTTCCCTCAATCCAAAATTGCTCATGGCATGCGGAGAAAAGAAGCTCTAAAAGGAAGGATCAGGTCATGAGCGCGCCGCCGATTATTTTTCCGCCGAAGATGGCTCAGGGCGATACCATTGGTCTTGCGGCCCCGGCCAGCCCACCCGAAAAGCCGGAAATCATCGACGGGGTCATCCGCCGGTTCACCGCGCTCGGTTTCAAGATCAAGCCGGGAAAATTTCTGCGCGAACGGGACGGTTACCTCGCGGGAAGCGATGAGGAACGCGCGGCGGATATCAATGGGCTCTTTGCCGATCCCGAAGTGAAGGGAATCTTCGCGCTGCGCGGCGGCTACGGTTCATGCCGGATTTTGCCGCTGCTCGATTACGCCGCGATACGGGCGAACCCGAAACCGTTCATCGGCTACAGCGACATCACGGCGATGCACCTGGCGATCCTGGTCAAGGCCGGGTTGGTGACGTTTCACGGGTCGAACGCGTCGAGCGCGTTTCAACCGGAAAATATCGAGGGGTTTCGTCAGATGCTGATGGGCGGGGATGTCTCGCAACCCCTGTTCTCGCGAGACGGCAAAAAGGGCGCTTCCGTAAAAACCGTGGTGCCGGGTCGCGCCCAGGGGCAACTACTCGGCGGCAACATGACGTGCCTGTTGCGGTTGCTGGCCACGCCCTACGCGCCCGATTTTCGCGGCGCGATTCTCTTTCTGGAAGATACAGGCGAGAAGGCGTATCGCGTCGATGGGATGTTCACGCACTTGCGCCTCGCGGGCATTCTCGCGCAGATCAGCGGACTGGTTCTCGGGCAATTCGATCATACTGATCCCGCCGAACAAGCCCGCATTACGGCCTGCCTTCAGCACGAAGCGGAGTGCATCGGCTTGCCGTGCGTTTCCGGCGCACCGATCGGCCATTTCCCGGAGCAGATCGTCGTGCCGCAGGGCGCGCAAGCGGAGTTGGATGCGGGGGCGGGGCAGCTTGGGCTTACAGATTGATTCCATGGTTCGCTTCGTCATCATTACCCTCTCGCTCGCAGCTTTTGGGCTGTCTCTTGCATTCCCGGCGATTGTGGTTGATCCTCCGGAAGATTCGTATTGGGGAGGAATCTGTCTCCTCATCGGTTGGGTTTCCGTGCTGGAATTCTGGCCGATGTGGCTGGCCAATCCATTGCTGCTGCTTTGCCTAATTTTCCTGGGGTGCAAAAAATATCGCGTCGCGCTGGTACTCGGGCTGGCCGCAATCGCCTTCGCTCTCTGCACCCTGTCGATCACGCAAATGTTGCGCGACGAAGGCGGCACCATGAATAAAGTCACCGGATTTGGCGTGGGTTTTTATCTCTGGCTATTGAGCATAGTCATACCGACCGTGGGGTCGTTAATAATGGTGTTGGAGCGTAAACAACCGCCGGACTGAGAATAGCATCACGCATTCCGTGGATGAGCTTTTTGTCCGCAGGAACGAGCGTAACGAGGACGCCGCCGAGCGTGACGCGGTCGTTGACGACGAAGTAATAGGGGCAGACGCGCGCGCGTCCGTTGAGCGTGACGATCTCGTCGTTCTCGGCAACGTAATCCTGTTTCGCGAGGGAGCCCTTGACGAAGCGTTGGAGCACGCGCGGATGCTCGTGGAATTCGGCGAGAGCCGTGCGGACCTGTCCGGCCCATTCTTCGGTGGGCATGTCGGAACCGACGTAGACGCCGCGCGCGCCCCAGGCGTCGGGCGAGAAGCCGGAGATTTTCAGGACGAGATCGCGTTGCTTTTGGCTGAAGCGCTCCATCTCCGTCCACGACTGGATGCCGAGCTCGGGAATGACCGCGTGGGGCGGGAGCGGCGTCGGATCGAGCACCCACGAGTAGGGAATGATCCGCTGGAGCAGCTTCTG
>Ga0302319_10001347_pt1 | contig 54893 bp, 49 predicted proteins | sample Bog_T0_2_FD_203319 | JGI IMG/M metagenome (GOLD analysis project Ga0302319, IMG submission 203319) | Peat permafrost microbial communities from Stordalen Mire near Abisko, Sweden - Bog_T0_2 | ecosystem: Environmental > Terrestrial > Soil > Wetlands > Peat | place: Sweden: Abisko, Stordalen Mire...
CGGCCATGACATGATTTCGCCGATCAATTGGGGCCCCGTCATATTCAACGACCGGGGTTCACAAAATGCCGATAACCGAGACTTTGTCGACGCTGTGTATGCGCGGCAGATCGGCGAGGGAGTCCTCGAGTGGCGCATCTATTACGACTCGTTTCATTACCAGGGCCGTGCGGACTACCAACTGGACCCAGTCACCGTTGAAGATAACCGCACCAATATTTTGGGTAACTGGGTCGGGAGCAAGCTGACATACCGCGTGCCTGTTTTCCTGGCCGGAGATGTCACCGTAGGGGTTGAAGGCAAATTCGACCTGCGCAATGTCATGCAAAGTTTCGACGTGTCCCCGGTGCCGGTGCAGTACCTCTCCACCAGCAATCCTAACCGTTCCCTCGCACTGATCTTTCAGGACGAGAAGAGACTTTCGCAGAGATGGAAACTGGATCTGGGACTGCGCTTCGATAAAGCCTCATATGGCGACGATTTTGTTTCTCCCCGCGCAGCCCTGATATTTCAGCCTTCGAATTGGGCGGTTAAGTTTCTCTACGGGCGCGGTTTTCGAAATCCCAGCGCTTTTCAGCTTTTCTATAGCGATGGGCATGCGACACAGGGGAATCCGAACGCGCGTGCCGAATCGGCCGACACGGTGGAGTTCGACGTGGAGCGAAAGCTGGGGAAAAGGATGAATGTACAGGCGTCGGCATACGGTTACCGGCTGCGCGATTTCCTGGTCGGTCTGGCGCTCCCGAATGGGTTGATCCAATATCAGAACGACGGCACGATCCAGGCGGAAGGCCTCGAACTCGAGGTCAGCGGTCGACCGACTCATTGGCTTGAAACGACAGCGAGCTATGCGCTGCAGCGGTCGCGCCTGATCACCGGTAACGAAGTCCTGGAAAACTCGCCGTCGCAGTTGGGTAAACTGCGATTTTCCGTGCCATTGGGGCGGCGGTTCGATCTGAGCGGTGGGCTTCAGTCTGAATCCTCAAAGCTAACTTTGGCGGCGAATACCCTTCCGCCCATCTACCTGGCCGATTTCACGCTCACTTCGAAGCGACTGCTGCGGGACTTCGACTTCCGGTTCGGCCTGCGCAATGCGTTCAACAGGAATTATTCTGATCCAATCGCGCTCTCTCCGGCCGTTGACAGCATGCCGCAGCCAGGGCGCTCGCTATTTGTCGAATTGATCGGACACCGACCGAATCAGGAGTCTGACCGGGGGCCGGCTGTAGCATCGACGAAAAGATAAAACGAAAGCCACACCTGGCCGCATCCGCAACTACGAATCGACGCGCTCGGGTTTCGACTCGTCGATATCGTAAGGGTTAAGGCGGTCCTGACGACTTTCCCGCCGCTCCTGCTCCAGGCGTTTCTCGCGTTCTTCGCGCTCTTCGCGGCCGTCGCTCATAGAGTCCTCCCTTTTCCCAGTCTCTCTTCAGTGTAGGCTCAGACGCCCGGCAGGAAAAGGCGGATGCCGTAGTAGACGATGGCTGAGACCAGTGCGGAGGCGGGAATAGTAAGGACCCAGGCGGTTACAATTCCACCGGCTACCTGCCAGCGGACAGCGCGGGTACGCTGGATGGAACCGACGCCGGCAATGGCTCCGGCGATGGCGTGGGTACTCGATACGGGAAGCCCCATCCATGTGGCGAGAAGGATGGAAATCGCGGCTCCCGTTTCGGCGCAAAAACCGCTGCGCGGCTGAAGGCGTGTGAGGCGGGTCCCCATGGTGCGGACGATGCGCCAACCTCCGCTCATGGTGCCGAGACCGATGGCGCAACTGGACGCAGCTATAACCCAGGAAGGAACGTGAAAGTCCTTTTGAAGGCCTCCGGCGACGAGGACCGCAGTGATAATGCCCATGGTTTTTTGCGCGTCATTGGTGCCATGAGCGCAGCTGAATAAAGCGGCGGAAATGAGCTGATAACGGCGAAAGTGACGATCCATCTGCGAGGGCGTGAATTTACGGAAGCCCCAATAAACGGCCACCATCAGCAGATACGCCGCCACCATTCCGATGAGGGGAGAAAGAACGATGAAGGCCATGGTGATGCCCCACTTGCCGGCGACTAAGCCATCGAACCCAGCCTTGGCGAAGGCTGCGCCCGCGTACCCACCGATCAGGGCATGGGACGAACTGGTGGGCAAGGCGAGATACCACGTGAAAATATCCCACAAAATCGCACCTGCGAGACCCGCCAGCAAAACCCAGGGCGTGACGAGGCGGACATTTACAAAACCGCTGCCGATAGTGGCGGCGACTCCGGTCCCGAGTAGATACGCCGCAAGGAAGTTGAAAACAGCAGCCCAGACCACCGCGACGCCCGGGGTCAGAACCCGCGTGGAAACGACCGTTGCGATGGAATTAGCGGCGTCGTGGAAACCGTTGATGTAATCGAAGATCAGGGCAACGACAACGATAAAAACTACGAGCGCGAACGAGTTCATTGCGAATCAGTTGTTCTTGACCGAAACGTTCTGAATAACATCGGCGACATCCTCACAACGATCCGTAGTGGCTTCGAGCAGTTCGTAGATCTCCTTCTGGCGGATGAGCTGGATAGGATCTTTTTCATTACGGAAAAGATCGGCGAGGAGGTTGCGTTCGAGTTTGTCGGCTTCATTCTCCAGGCGATTGATCTCGATGCAGAGGTGTATGACGGGTTTCTTTTTGTGGAGGGCCGCCAGTGCCTGGGCGAGGAGCGCGCAGCAGCCGGAAACTTTCTCTGCAAGGAGGAGAACGGCGGGCGGGACAGGCTTGAGCCGGTAGGCAACGATCCGGAAAGTAGCGTCGTCAATGCCGTCCAGAACGTCGTCGAGCGAGGTGGCGAGGGATTGGATGTCTTCGGGGTCGAAAGGGGTGATGAAGGTGGAGCGGAGGCGATCGAAAATATCGTGGACGACGTGATCTCCTTCATCTTCAATGCTGCTGATATCTTTCTCGATCCGGCAGACTCCATCGTAGCCATCTTTGAGCCCGGCTACGAGCAGGTTGGAGGCACGGCAGAGGATCTGACCGTGACGTTCAAAAAGCTCGAAGAATCTCTCGTCCTTGGGTAACAAATTCATGACAATCCAACAGATAGATTACCGGACGGGTCGGCCTAAGGACGGATGTCCGCAATCGGATGGCCTCCTGCGCTTCGCTAAGGGCCTTCATAATGGCAATAAATGTTACGGCGTGTTTGTGTATTTTGCGGCTCAAGTCCGGGGATTCAGCCCGTTTATGGGCAGGTGGCCGATGAGATGGGACGGATGCTGGCTCGGCGCGGGATTGACCTCGTTTACGGCGGCAGCAGGGTGGGGCTGATGGGCCGTTTGGCAGACGCTTGTCTGGGAGCGGGTGGCCGGGCGATCGGGGTGATACCCAGGGCGCTGGTGGCGAAGGAAGTAGCACACGAAGGATTGACGGAATTGCATGTCGTGGAGTCGATGCACGAGCGCAAGGCGAAGATGGCCGATCTGGCGGACGCTTTTGTGGCAATGCCCGGGGGGTATGGGACATGGGAAGAGTTTTGCGAAGTACTGACATGGTCGCAACTGGGGTTGCAGAGTAAAGCCTGCGCGCTGCTGAATGTGAATGGGTATTACGATCCGCTGCTGGAGATGGCAGATCGCGCGCTCGCGCAGGGTTTCCTGCGGGAAGCTCATCGCGAATTAATGCTGGCAGATAGTGATCCTGGCCAGTTGCTGGAACGGCTGGCGAACTACTCGATGCCGGTCGTAAGCAAGTGGATTAGGCTTTCGGATCGATAAATTCAACTACTTGCTTGCGGGATATACTATGCGGCAGACTGGAAGCCGATTGGAGAATCAACGTGAGAGTCATTTTCGTCTGCGGCGCATTGCTGATGGCCCTGGCGGCTCTGCCGGTTCCGGTGGAGGGGCAATCATCACGCAGTCTCCCCGTCTTCGAGGTAGACCACTCCTGGCCTAAGGTGCCGGCGCAATGGAAGATGGGAGACCCTTCCAGCGTGGCGATCGACGCTGAGGACCATGTCTGGGTATTGCACCGTCCCCGAACACTGAAGCCGGAGCAGGCGGCAATGGCCGCGCCGCCGGTTATGGTGTTCGATACGGCGGGCAATTACATCAAGGCCTGGGGTGGCGCCGGCAAGGGCTACGAATGGCCGGAGCGGGAGCACGGCATCCATATCGATTACAAGGGATTTGTCTGGATCGGCGGCAACTCGTGTCCGACAAATGGCCTGCCGGGCCTTAAGCCGGTCAATGACGACCAACTTCTGAAGTTCACCCAGGATGGCCGGTTCGTCATGCAAATCGGCCATAGTAATCAGAGCAAAGGTAATGCAGATACGAGGAATCTGCACAGGCCGGCGGATACCTCTGTCTATCCACCGACCAACGAGTTGTTCGTGGCCGACGGATATGGGAATCACCGAGTGGCCGTGTTCGATGCCGACAGCGGAAAATTCAAGCGGATGTGGGGCGCGTTCGGCAATAAGCCGCTGGACGACGATCACTGCGAGATCGTGACGCCAGCTACGTTTTCCGATCCGGGCCCAGCGCAGTTCAGCATCGTACATGCGATCCGTGTGGCGAAAGACGGAACGGTGTATGTGGCGGATCGGGAATACAGGCGCGTCCAGATGTTTACCAAAGAGGGTAAGTCTCTGAAGCAGTTGGTCCACACCAGCGAGCCATTCGCACGCGATCTCACGCTTTCGACAGATCCAGAGCAACAGTATCTGTATGTGGGCGGCGGCAAAGGGATTTACATTGTGGACCGGAAGACTCTGCAGATCGTCGGGAACATTCAGCCTGACGGCATGATTGGGCCGGGCCATGAAATCGCCGCGGATTCGAAGGGAAATCTCTACGTCATGCAGACCACCGCGGGTCTGCAAAAGCTAACATTCAAGGGAATGGCGCCGGCGGAGCACTGACAAAACTGATCTGTCGGCTTCGGAACACAATGCGCAACAGTTGGATCCAAAAGGACTCATACTTGCGATATGACGATCAGGAATGCTGCTCTGTTTGCTTTGTTCGGAATGATCCTGTTGACGGTGCTGCTGACGGTGAATCTCTTCAATGATTTTTCCGCTGTGGCTCGGGGTTTAATTCCGGCCATGACCTTAGTGACGGCTTTAATCGAGTGGTTGGCGAGCCTGAGTCTGCTGGTATTCTTCGCTGTGTTCCAACGAGCAAAATGAGGACTCCGCCCCGTGGAAGTGAGTGAGGCCAGCAAGCGGCTGCTGCCGTGGCTGGTGGCGGTGGCTTTCTTCATGGAGTCGCTCGACACCACGATTCTGAATACCGCTGTGCCGGCGATTGCGGAAGCGCTCAAGGTAGCTCCGCTCAGCATGAAGGCAGTCCTTTCGAGCTACACGCTGAGCCTCGCGGTATTTATTCCGATCAGTGGATGGGTGGCGGACCGGTTCGGAACGCGGCGCGTGTTCGCGGCGGCAATTGGCCTTTTCACACTGGGATCGTTTCTCTGCGGGATCTCGACCAACATTCACGTACTGGTGGCCTTTCGCATCCTGCAGGGCTGCGGGGGCGCCATGATGGTGCCGGTGGGCCGGCTCACGATTGTACGGACCTTCGCGAGGTCCGAACTCATTCGGGCCATGAGCTTTGTGGCGATTCCCGGTCTGGTGGGACCGATGCTGGGACCGATCGCCGGAGGGTTGATTGTCGGATATCTGCACTGGCGCGTCATCTTTTTCGTAAACATACCAATCGGCATTATTGGTCTGCTGATGGTTTATCTGCATCTGCCGGACTATCGCGAGAGATCGAATCCGCTGGACATCGAAGGGCTGATTCTGTTTGGTTCCGGGATCGCACTGCTTTCCTATGTGCTCGAAGTATTCGGTGAACATACATTGAGCCTGCGGGAGATTCTGGCGCTATTGGCGATATCCGTAGCACTGCTGACGGGGTATGGGTTGCATGCCGCGAGAGCGCGTTATCCGCTGCTCGCACTGAATCTATTTCGCATAAGAACATTTCGCGCATCGGTGAATGGCAGCTTCTTCACGCGCCTCGGAATCGGTGGAATTCCGTTCGTGATGCCGTTGCTTTATCAGATAGGTCTGGGATTCACACCGATTCAATCCGGTCTGCTGATGATGCCGCAGGCGATTGCTGCGATGAGTCTGAAGATGACGATGCCGTGGATTCTGGCGCGCTTCGGCTACCGTGGCGTGCTGATTTCGAATACGCTGATTCTGGGACTACAGATCCTGTTATTTGCGACGATTGGGGTGGAGACGCCGGTCTGGCTGATCGTTTTACAGTTGTTCTGCTTCGGGTTCTTCAGTTCACTCCAATACACGAGCATGAACACGCTGGTCTATGCGGATGTCACGCAGGAACAGACCAGCAGCGCCAGTTCGATTGCCAGCACGATGCAACAGATGGCGATCAGCTTCGGGGTGGCATCGGCATCCCTGGTGATAGCGCTCTTCATACCGGACCGATTTCATGTGAGTTCCGCGGAGATGATTGTGGGGATTCACCGCGGCTTTTTCGTATTGGGCGGGATCACGATTTTGTCGACTCTGGTTTTCAGTGAATTGAAAAGCAAAGACGGAGATACGACCAGTCAGCACAAAGTGTTGCAACACGCCGGTTAGTACGATTCGAGACGAACTGCTCAGGACGTGATGTTCGATTCCAGTTCCGCGTCCTCCGACACTTTATTCCTGAAGAACAATTTCCAGCCGAGCCAGGCGGCTGCGAGGATGGCAAGGATGGCCCATGACAGGTCGCCCAGAATAGCGCCGATCTCCTGAACCCGGTCACTGAAGATCAGACCAAGGCCGATGTAAAGAGCCGCTCCAAAGGACTCACCGAGGAAATCCCAGAGGGTAAAGCGCAGCCAGGAATAATCGGCGGCGCCGCTGGCGAAATTAATCCACGGCCCTAACGGGGCCACCAACCAGCGGCTGAAGAAGACACCGGCCCCCCCCCAGGCGGCAGCTTTGGCGTCGAGCTCTTTGATTTTGGCAGGGCTGCCGAAGAATTCGCTGAATCGGGTGACCAGAGCTTTACCGCCCCAACGGCCGATGGCATACCCGATCTGATCGCCCAAAACGGAGCCAATGGCAGCGAGGGCGATCGCTGCCCAGACGTTCATCACTCCTTGTGCGGCCAGTGAGCCGGTGACGATCAGAAGCAGAGTCACCGGAAGCGGCACGCCGACCGCAGCGATGGCAACGACCAGGAACAGGGCCGGAGAACCATAGCGCGCCAGAGCGGCGAGGAGTTGGTCGCTCATTATTATTTGGTCCGCATGGTGTCAGTCCTCCGTCGTTAAGGCGCCTTACCTGACGGGGGAGTGGAGGGATTGTTGGCGATGGCCGTCTGGAGATCGTGAACTAATTCGGAGACCGGCACTTTTTCAGTGCGGGCAATCTCGCGGAGTGAGCGACGATCGCGGGGGTCAGGCTGAACGTGAATGGCATCAAAAAGGACGTCTTCGCCGGTATGAAAGGTATGAGCGACGAAGGGTACGCTCATCCAGGATTTAATGGGTTCGTTCTGAAAACGGATGTGGCGCGCGATTCGGCCAGCCCGGTAGCCAAAGAAGAAAGTAGCGGCAATAGCCAGGCAAAAGCCCAGCATTAACAAGACGTTGCGCTGATGAGGCTTGGCCACTTTTCTATTCTTCAGCGGCCAGGTTTCATCCCGTTGGCTTTGTAAACCGCAGCCTGAGCGGGTGAGGACAGGTAATCGAGAAGAGCGCGGGCGGCGACGGGATCTTTGGAATGGGACGAAACGAAGCCAACCAGGGTGGTGGGGGTCGATATGGCTGTGGGCAGCGGTCCGACGATGTCGATGCCGGGATCGTTCATCTCGCTGAGGAAAGTCAGGCCGATCTCGACTTCGCCCTTCGCGGCCATAGCCATGGCGCCGGCTCCGCCCGGGGCGCGTTTAAGCTTCGGGGCCATCTGATCGGCAATGCCGAGTTTGCGCAGAGTTTCGTCGAAGCTGACACCGGCGGCGGCTCCGCCCGCGGGATCGGGATAGGCCACCGACTTAGCCGCGAGCAAACTTCGTTTTAGAGCATCCGGCGTCGAAATATCAGGCTTCGGCGCACCCTTGCGAACGGCTACGCCGACCGAGACACTCGCCAACGGAACGGCGCTGGCGGCTACTACGTTTCCTGAAGCAAGGACTTCCGGATAGGGCGGCTGAAGGACGGGGACATCGAAGGCGTCGCCCTGGGTGATTTGCTTTTTGGTGCCGAGCCCGGAGCCAAAGGTGGCTTTCACTTTGTAGCCGCTACTGCGTTCGAAGGCGGGGATCATCTGCTCGATGGCAGCGCGGATGCCGCCAGGCGCGACCAAAGTAATTTCCTTAGTCTGTGAACTGGCGGTGAATAAAGTGCCGAGAACAACGCCGCAGATGGCTAAAGAGACGAGGTTTTTCACTGGCCCGATTATATATTGGCCTCAAGTGGTTTAGTATCGTATTGCATCCAGTCGCGGCTCCCGCAACGTCTGAAACAAAGCATGGTTGATCGAACTGTTCTGCAGTATCAACTCGTCGAGAAACTCGGTTCAGGGGGAATGGGTGAGATTTACAAGGCACGTGACAAGCGCCTCAACCGTTTCGTTGCCTTAAAGGTCCTGCCAGCCAGCCTGTCCGCGGATCCCGATAGCCAGCGTCGTTTTTTGCAGGAAGCACAGGCCGCTTCGGCGCTCAACCACCCGAACATCATCACGATTTACGACATCGTCTACGACGGCGACAGGCAGTACATGGTGACGGAGTTTGTGGCGGGGAAGACTTTGCTCGAATTGATCCCAGCGGGCCTGCCCGTAGCACTGGTGGTGGATTATGCGCTGCAGATGGCGGATGCCCTGCGCGCGGCGCATGCGGCGGGGATCATTCACCGCGATCTCAAACCGGCCAACGTGATGGTGACCGGCAGCGGGTTGGTGAAGCTGCTGGATTTCGGTCTGGCGAAGTTCATCGAATGGGCTCCGGGAGTCGAGAACGCGAGCACGAGCACCCTGCTTAAGGCGCCCCTCACGGTGGAAGGCACCATCATGGGGACGGTGAATTACATGTCACCGGAGCAGGCAGAGGGCAAGAGGCTGGATGGCCGTTCCGACATCTTTTCGTTCGGCGCGGTCCTCTATGAAATGTTGACGGGCCGGAGCGCTTTTCGCGGCAGTTCGATGCTTTCGACACTCTCAGCAGTGCTGCGCGATGACGTTCAACCCATCGTAGAGCTGACGCCTGGCGTGCCGCCCGCGCTCGAACAGGTCGTATTAACATGCCTGAAGAAAGATCCGAGCCAACGGTTTCAATCGATGCAGGAAGTGCAGGCGGCGCTGGCGGCGTTCCAGCGCGGGGCGGAACTGGGGACGGCGGATTTCAGTCCGCCAACGGTCAGATCGATTGTGCCGCCCCCGCAGGTAAGGAGTTCTTCGAGCATTCTGCCGGTAGCCCTGGCGGTTCTTCTGCTCATCGCCGCGGGCGGAGGTGGGTACTGGTGGATGCAAAGGCACCGGGCCGCGTCATCGATACCGCAGACGCAGACGTTGCCTCGTGCCGCCGTTGCTGAAGCCGGCGGAGCACTCACCAACGACAAGGTCATCGAGATGATGGCGGCAAAGGTTGCGCCTTCGGTGATTGTCAGTCAGATCCGGGCATCGAAGACGAATTTCAATTTATCGCCCGCCGAAGTGATCCGGCTGAGCAAAGCGGGGGTTCCCGCTAATGTGATCGAAGCCATGCGCGATCCGCAGGGGCAAGCGGGGACAAGCGGGAACACGGCAGGCGCAACAACTTCTTCCAGTCGAGGCGCCGACACTGGGTCGGAAGTTCCTGTCGTGCTCGGTGACGGACTTCCTATCCGGCTGACGCTTGAGGAAGACGTACCGAATGACGTCGCGGCGAGAGAGACACTGCGGTTTGAGGCTGTGCAGGACATTCGCGTCACGGATACCCTGGTCATTAAAAAAGGTGCGGCGGCGACCGGCGCGATTGTAGACAGCCCGAAGAAGACGATCCTCGGCGTCGGCGGCCGCGTCAGTTTCCGGTTCGAGACCGTCGACGCCGTGGATGGGCAAAAGGTGAAGATCCGGGCGACACAGACGCCGCCGCGTAACGGACTCTCGAAACGGCTGCTGAATACAGGCTTTAAACGGCCGAGAGGGGTACTGGCTCCGGCCGGCACGTTTTTTCTGGCTTATATCGATGGATCGGTTACGGTAGCGGCAAAGAAATAATTTGGCCCGTTTATCAGGACGCGATCATTTTCCTGACGTCAACGGGACGCCGGAGCCAATGCTCAAGTTCCGACGGCGGCGCAGGGTGGGAAAAGAGATATCCCTGCATCACATGGCAACCCGCAACGAGCAGAGCCGAGCGTTGTGCGTCGGTTTCCACTCCTTCGGCGATCACGTCGAGTCCCAACCCCTGAGCAATTCCGATAGTGGCTTTCACCAGCCAACGCCCCATTTGATCATCTTCGATCGATTTCACGAATGATTTATCGAGCTTAACGGTATCGACTTCGAGGCGGTGGAGATAACTAAGCGAGGAGTAACCGGTGCCGAAATCGTCAATCGAAAGGCGGATGCCGGTAGACCGCAGCTGACGCATTTGACTCAACGCGATCTCGGAACCGGTGACCAGGATGGATTCGGTCAATTCGAGTTCGAAGTACCGGGGAGCGATATTGTGCCGGCTCAGGCAGCCGATTACGGAATTGGCGAAATCGGGTTGGCTCATTTGTATAGCGGAGACGTTGATGGCAACGGGGATATCGCCATAGCCGTCATCGCGCCACCCAGCCATCTGCCGGCAGACCTCCTCGACGACCCAAGCGCCGATGGGAATGATCAGACCGTGACGTTCGGCAGCGGGGATGAACTCGAGTGGAGGAACCAGTCCGTAGCCGGGATGATTGAGGCGCAGGAGCGCTTCGAAACCCATAAATTGATTGCGTCTGCCTATTTTGGGCTGATAGTAGAGGACGAACTGCTCCTCTCTGAGGGCAGTTCGCAGGTCCTGTTCGAGGCCAGCGCGGAGGGGAACTTCGCGGGAGGGAGTAAATAGCTGTACACGGTTGCGACCTGAGTTTTTGGCGTGGTACATAGCAGCGTCGGCGAAGCGCTGGAGTTGATCCGCGTCGAAACCGTCGTCGGGATAGACCGCCACTCCCGCGCTGGCGCCGGGATGAAACTCATGGCCGGAGATCGACAGCGGCTGCTGAATGGCGGTGAGTACACGCTCCGCGAGGCGGGCGGCATCGTCCGTGTCCAGCACATTCGGGATGAGCACGGTAAATTCGTCACCGCCAATGCGGGCTAAAACGTCGACGGGGCGAAGAGCGGCACGCATACGGTCGGCAATCGCGCACAGATACAAATCGCCGACTCGGTGACTGAATCTGTCGTTCACTGCCTTGAAAAAATCGAGATCGATATACACAACACCGAGCTTTTGGCCAAGAGCGCGCGATTCTTTCAGTGCGCGATCCAGCCGCTCTTCGAACAGGACGCGGTTACCGAGGCCGGTGAGAGCATCGTGCCTGACGCGGAACTCCAGGTCTTCATAAAGGCGATTGTGCTCCATGGCGAGGGATGTCAACTGGAGAACCATCTGAGGGGTACCGGCGCTGCCGGCCAGTGCCCGGTAGATGGTGGCATGATCGACAGCCGCTCCCGGAGGCCAACACTGAACGAGCGCACCGACCGGAACGTCGCCGATCAGAAGTGGCCATGAATGCAGGTGAGCCGGACCGGGACCCGAGAGGCGTGAGTGGAACAGCCCCCAGGCGGGGTGGTCACTGGGGTGAGACCAACAACTTTCTTTGTGCCAGGACTCGAAGGGGAGAGCCCGGGGAATCTGGAAGGAGGCAACCCAATCTTCCGGAAGTCCGGCTGCGGATGCGACACGGCAGGTATCCCCGGAACGAAGAAGAATCAGACACATGGTGCCGGGGGTCTCCCTCACAAGAATTTGCAGGACGCGGTTGAGAATAATGCCGAGGGGCTGATTGGAGACCAGCATTTCGAGTATTTGATTGCGTTGCTGATCGAGGATACGCTGGCGTGCGATCTCCTCTGTTCTTTCGTCGACAGCGACAGCCAACTCGGTCTGACGCCGCCGGTGAATTCGTTCGCGAGTTCGCCACGCAGCAATGAACAGGGCTCCGACTAAAGCAACCAGACCGATCCACAGGTTCCGTCCCGTCCAGAAGGGTCCATCCACATGGATGGGCGCGCTGGCCACCACTGATTGCCATCCTTCACCCCGCAGCCCGCTGCTGACTTCGAAGTTGTAATTGCCAGGTCTGACGCCGGTGAAATGGGCCACCCGGATCAGCCCCGCGTGGTCCTGAAGGAGGCAAACGATGTTGAGATCGTTAAGCCCCTCCTCGTGCGAGTAATTGCGGCAGCTATAGCGTTGCGCGAAGAGAGTCGAGGAGAGAAGCAGGCCCAGTGACAGAGCGATGGCGAGGCGCGCCCGGCGCAGGACACACTCTCCCTGTGGAACATTCAATCTGGTGAGTTGCATCACACCGCTGTGATACTCCTCGACAGGAGGACGGTAATTTTCCTGAATTTATTAGCCTGAATGAACGGCAGGTGGGAAAAAGCCGGAGGACCGCAGGACAAGACTATGCCGTCAACTGATCAAAGTGGAGATACCGCGAACCTTTTCAAGCAGATGGCGGTGAGCGGCCCGCTGCGCTTTGACGATGCTGCTCCTGAGAAAGGCGCTCTGGTCTTCAATGAACTCCCGGTCTTTCTCCGTTTTTTCAAACATGGCTTCCTCATACCGGGGAATGTTGATCATGCCTTCCAGACGGGGAACGAACTCATCCTGGAAATAATGCTCGCCCAACTCGCGGAGGCTCTGCTGAGTATCGGAATCGAGCTGATCGAAACCGGGCAGTTCTTCGGCAATTTCGGCAATAGCCTGATGGAGATATTCGGCGTGAGTCATAAACCGGACGGCGTTGATCACGAGTCTAGCAATTTCATCTCAGTGACTCGCCCGGCATACCGCTCGATATAATCTGATTCGTCAACGATACCCGGATTATCAGGCCGAGCAATTCACCCTATTGGAGTCCGTATGAAATTCAGAGAAATCAACCGACGATCTTTTGTTACCGGAATTACCGGAGCGGTGGCGGCCACGCATTTTCAGGCGTTCGCGGCGAAAGAAGAGGGGGCCGGTACGGGTCCCGTGGTTGACACAACTTACGGCAAAATCCGGGGGACAGGCGGGAACAAGCTTCTGTCTTTTCGAGGCGTACCCTATGGTGGGTCGACGGCCGGTGCGGGACGTTTCATGCCGCCCTCGAAACCGCAGCCGTGGACCGGAGTCAAAGATTGCAGGGAACTGGGTCCGATATCGCCGCAGACTTTGCCGGGTATCGAACCGCCTGAGGTAGCCTCAACAATTCCGGCGCCGATGCTCAGTGAAGACTGTCTGGTGCTGAACGTCTGGACGCCGAGCACACGGCCGGGCAAAAGGCCTGTGATGGTGTGGCTGCACGGTGGAGGCTTCACCGGCGGGTCGGCTGGATACACAATCTACGACGGCGGGAATCTGGCGCGTAAGCACGACGTGGTTGTAGTCGGAATCAACCATCGGCTGAATGCATTCGGATTCCTCTACCTTGCCGAGATTGGCGGATCGAAATATGCCGAGGCAAGCAACGCGGGGATGCTGGATATTGTGGCGGCACTGCAGTGGGTGCGCGACAACATCGAGCATTTTGGCGGCGAACCCGGCAATGTGACAATCTTCGGTCAATCGGGCGGAGGCGGCAAGGTGAGTACGCTTCTGGCTATGCCCGCGGCAAAGGGCTTGTTCCACAAAGCGATTCAGCAGAGCGGCGCGAGTATTCGCGGCGTGTCGCGAGAAGCGGCGAACAAGACGGCTGAAGCGTATCTCGCCAAACTGGGCGTAAAGGCGGATCAACTGGACCGGCTGCACGACATTCCTATGCAGCAATTGATCGATGCGACGCGCGGACCTTTTCAATTCGCGCCTGTGGTCGACGGCAAAACACTGCCGGCGAACCCGTTCGATCCGGCTGCCCCGGAGATTTCGGCGGACGTACCATTGCTGATCGGGTCGACCGAGGACGAAATTACCTTCTTCCAGGGAAGCCCGCTGTTTAACTTTGCCCTCGATCCGATCGACGACGCAACTCTGCACAAGAACATGAAGCAGGTGCTGCGCTCGGACGACGCGTCGGCAGATGCGGTAATTGCCGCTTACAAAAAAGAAAAGCAGGGTATCGGCAATCTCGATTTGTTCGTGCGCGCCGCATCGGATAATTTTGTGCGTACCAGCATTCTGACTGAGGCCGACCGAAAAGTGGCTCAGCACAAGGCACCGGTGTACGTGTATTACTTTGACTGGAGGTCGCCTGTGCGAGACGGGAAACTGGGCGCGTATCATACGCTCGAAATTCCGTTCGTATTCGACAATCTCGATGTCGCTAAGACGATGGTGGGAGACGGCAAAGGCCAGACGGCGCTGGAAGATAAGATGAGCGCGGCGTGGACGGCATTCGCGAGGTCGGGTAATCCGAGTGCAAAGGGCCTGCCCCAGTGGCCGGCTTACAACACGGAGCAGCGGCCCACCATGATCCTCGGGAACGATTGCAAAGTGACTAACGATCCCAACCGCGAACAACTGGCTGCGCTGACGTCGATCAAACGAGGCTGACGCTTTTCTACTGCACGCATAGTGCAGAGACTAAGGAGCACTGACATGCGGATCCGGCTGTTTCTCATCGCCGCACTTGCAACGATATTGGGACCGAACCAAGGGTATTCCCAGACGAGCACCGTTTATGAGGGCGCTCGTCTGATTACCGGCGATTCCAGTCCGCCGATTGAAAATGGCGTGTTGGTGGTTCGGAACGGAATGATCACGGCAATCGGCGCGAAAGGGTCCATGCAGATCCCCGCGGGTGCTCGCCATGTCGATCTGACCGGAAAGACGGTGATGCCGACGTTGAACAATGCTCATCTCCACATAGGCTACGAAGGCTATGTGAGTTGGGATGTGGCGAATCACTCGCAGGCAAACGTGCTGGACCACCTGGAGCGCGAGGCCTTTTACGGCGTTGGCGCCGCGATGGCCATGGGCGATCAGCCGACGGATTTCGCAATCGCGTTTCAGAAGAATCAACTGGCCGGCAAATTTCCGGCGGCCGCGCGATTTTTCTTCGCCGCGGGCCTCGCGCCACCGGGAGGCGGGCCGGACGCGCTGTTGATTCAGGCGACAACGCCGCTGCATGCGGTGTATGAAGTGGCAACACCCGGTGAGGCGATCGCGGCAGTGCGAAGAATCGCCGCGATGAACATTCATCAGGTGAAGTTCTGGGTCGATAACCGGGACAATTCTCGCGGCGGCATGAAAAAGATGCCTCCCGAGGTATACACAGCTCTCATCGAGGAGGCGCACAAACACGGGATGACGGTCCATGCACATGCGACGAACCTGCCGGACCAGAAAGGCGTAGTGAAGGCGGGAGTCGACGTACTTGTACATACGGTGATGGGCGAAAAGATCGACGATGAGTTCATCGCGATCCTCAAAGACAAGCGACCGTACTGGGCTCCGGTGATGGGGTTGGGCGATCGGTCGGAACTTTGCGACGGCGCAAATCCGTTCATCGAGCAGGTGCTGCCGGATTCAGTGGTTGAAGATATCAAAGCAGGCAGGACGTGGCTGCCCTCCCCTCCCTGCCCTACCCCGCCGACAGCGCAGTTTTTACGGCGCGAGGAGAATCTGGCTTACAACTTTCCGAAGTACATTGCGGCCGGAGCACGTATCGTGCTGGGAACCGATGCAGGACTGTCGCAAAAATATTCTTACGGTTTTGCAGAGCATCACGAGATCGGAATGTACGTGCGGCTGGGATTGCCGCCGGCAGACACGATCGTGGCGGCTACCTCACGGCCGACGGAGGTAATGCGAATTGCGGACACAGGAACTCTCAGCAAGGGGAAGCGAGCCGATTTTCTTGTGCTGAATGCGAATCCACTGGAGGACATCCGGAATACCAGGGAGATTGAAAGCGTGTACCTGCGCGGGACAGCGCTGGATCGGCAGGCATTGCGATCGAAGTTCAAAAAAGCGGTGGTGGATCGGGACGCTCTGCAGGCGAAGCAGAAAACTGATTATGTCCCTCACCCACCTTCCACGCGAAAGGCAACGGAGTAACGTTTACTGACTGGGCTTCTGGTTGGACTGGGATTTCGGTTGATACACTGGGCATTCCTTAACAACTGGTAACCCAGATGTCCCGACAAGCTCTGAGCACTCTCCTTCTCGTGATTTCCCTCGTGCTGCTGGTGCTGGGGGTGGCCACACTTGTGCCCCATTCCTCAACGCTGCTCAGCGATTTGGGATATAACACTCTGTGCCCATTTGCGCCCTGGAGCACTTTAACGCTTTTGGTGCTGGGCGGCCTGACCTGGCTGGTGCGCGGACACATCAATTCACAGCCGCAGTAACCGCAACTGTTTTTCAGGCGGGTGCAGTTTCCTGAGTGGTTTGGATCATCGCTCCGCCCCGAGTGAAGTGCATCGAGCCGCGCACCGCGAGCGCGATCAATAACTGAAGGGTGCCTGCGAGGCAGACTCCGTTCCATCCCCAGCGTGCCCATCCAAATGCGCCGAGTGCCGAGCCGATTGCGCCACCAATAAAGTAAGTCACCATATAAACCGTGTTGAGCCGGCTGCGGGCTTCCGGGATCAACGCATAGATGCGTGTTGAATTGGCTACATGACCGGCCTGGACTCCGAGATCGAGCAGGATCACGCCCGCAACGAGTCCGGCGATGTTAGAGCCAACAAGGTAAAGGACGCCATAGGACGCAATGGCGGTGAGCACCGCGAGTGCAACCGTAAAGGCAGGCCCCTTACGGTCAGCCAAACGACCGGCGGCCGGTGCAATCAGGACGCCGACGGCACCGACGATGCCAAAGATTCCGGCCACCCGCGGACCGTAATGATACGGAGGCGTAGCCAGAAAAAAAACCAGCGTAGCCCAGAAAGAACTGAAGGCGCCGAATAACATACCGCCGATGATGGCCGCTTCGCGCAAAACCGGCTGCGTCAAAGTCAGTTGCGCAATCGAACGGAGCAGATCGCGATAGCGCAACCCGGGCTCCGGATGGTCGTAAGGCAATGAATAACGCAGGGTGACGGCGAGCAGGGACATGGCTGCGGCAGCGATCCAGTACATCGCACGCCAGCCCAGGATATCGCCCACGAAGCCGCTCACCACACGAGCCAGAAGAACGCCGAGAAGAACCCCACTCAGGACGGTACCCACGACGTGCCCGCGGCGGACGGGCGGAGCCAGTTTGGCTGCGAACGGCAAGATGAGATGGGCAACGACTCCGGAAATTCCGACGCCAAATGCAGCCATATTGATTAATTCCAGGTTGGGAGCGAGGGCCATCATTGCGACTGCACACGCGGAGACCGCACACATAAGGACGATCAGTTGGCGGCGCGGGAACATATCGCCGAGCGGGACAAACGCCAGCATGCCGAGCGCAGTACCGGCCTGTGTCCACATGGGGAGGTAACCTACCGCCTGATCGGAAATGCCGAGTGAAGACCCTATTTCCGTTAGAAGTGGCTGGCAATAGTAGAGATTCGCGACTCCGACCGCGCAGGCAGTAAACATGACTGCAACGGTTCGCCGCTCAATAGCCATGACTCTGAGATTCGCACAGCTTTCCCTGTGATTTAGGAATCGAGGAAGTTGATCCTTCCAGGGTAAGCGTGGCCACGCTATTCTGAGCGTTGGTCCGCTCCGCGCGGCAAACGATTTCACACCCGAACATTACAAATGGGAAACATTCTTCAGAACCTGCCGGCCGGTGAAAAAGTGGGGCTCGCTTTTTCCGGTGGACTCGATACCAGCGCCGCGATCCACTGGATGCGGGCCAAGGGGGCCGTGCCGTATTCGTACACGGCGAACCTGGGCCAGCCCGACGAACCCGATTATGAGGAGATCCCCCGCCGCGCGCTGCAGTATGGCGCGGAGAAGGCCCGGCTGATCGATTGCCGAAAACAACTGGTAGCAGAAGGTATCGCTGCTCTTCAGGCGGGAGCTTTCCACATCTCAACAGCGGGAGTTCATTACTTCAACACTACGCCGATTGGACGCGCAGTCACCGGAACAATGCTGGTGATCGCAATGAAGGAAGACGACGTCCACATCTGGGGCGATGGCAGCACTTTCAAGGGCAATGACATCGAACGGTTCTACCGGTATGGATTGCTGGCCAACCCGGCGCTTCGAATCTATAAACCGTGGCTGGACCAGACTTTCATCAATGAACTCGGTGGTCGCAAGGAGATGTCGGAGTACATGCTGAGCCACGGGCTCACGTACAAAATGAGCGTCGAGAAAGCGTACTCGACCGATTCCAATATCTGGGGCGCAACGCACGAAGCAAAAGACCTGGAGCATCTCGACACAGGGGTAAAAATTGTCGAGCCGATCATGGGCGTGCCCTTCTGGCGCGAAGAGATTGCCGTCAAACCGGAGGTTGTAACCATTCGTTTCGAAGAAGGGCAACCAGTGGCGCTCAACAACGTGAGCTATGAAGATCCGGTGAAACTGGTGCTCGAAGCGAATGCGATCGGCGGACGCCACGGATTGGGGATGTCCGATCAGATTGAAAACCGGATCATCGAGGCCAAAAGCCGCGGGATTTACGAAGCGCCCGGCCTTGCGCTGCTTTTCATCGGCTATGAGCGTCTGGTGACCGGCATTCACAACGAAGACACGATCGAGCAGTACCGCATTAACGGCCTGCGGCTCGGAAGGTTGCTGTATCAGGGCCGGTGGTTCGATTCGCAATCCATGATGTTGCGGGAAATGGCACAACGTTGGATTGCGCGGGCAGTCACAGGGGAAGTGACACTCGAATTGCGCAGAGGCAACGACTATTCGATTCTCGACACGACCAGCCCGAACCTCACTTACAAACCGGAGCGGCTGACGATGGAGAAGGGTGAGTCAACATTCTCGCCGCAGGATCGAATCGGCCAGCTCACGATGCGCCATCTCGACATTACCGATACGCGGGACAAACTGCTGCTTTACATGAAGACCGGGCTGATCGGGCCAAACAGCGGAAGCTCCCTCTCACTGCTGTCGGATGGCTCGATTGCTGGTAGTGACTCTTCGCGTCACCATATCGAAGGGGAACCAGAGGCGGAAAAGTAGAAGCGCGCGGTTTTCAGGGCACCCGTTCAAAGATCTTGACTGCTTCCGGCTGCCGGTTGGCCACGATGTGTTCATCACGGGAGGCGAAGACTTTAGTAAGCCAGGGCAGCCCTTCCAGATCCACGCAGGTGGACGTGGGATCTGAACTCGCCAGGATCGCAGTTTCGAGCGGATGCCGAGCCAACCAGGCCTCCGCCTCTTGTTCTGACGGAAACGTACGAGCGGACAATATTGTTTCTTCTTCCTTCCGCGGCGGTGAATCCGATCGTTGTTCTTCGTTTCGGAGAGCAGCCGTGAGAAACACACGGACTCCCGGCGCAGCGCGGACCGGTTGTCCGTCAAAAAGGTAGAGCCTGGCCGCCATGGATCGAAAAAAGGAGGGCAAATATACTCTGATCGCCTGGCGCTTTCCTCCGGGCAATTCGATAAAAAACAGGCGCGAGTAACGATCAATCGATCTGCCCGCCGCCGCGACAATCGAAGGCAGGTTGGTCGTAATCTGCTCGGGAGCGATGACGGCATACTTGATTCCGTTGCTCCGAAGCATCCGAAGAGCATCGGCCGGCTCGGTTTCTGTCAGAAATCTCGATGTCTCAATGGCGCCATTGACCTCGCCATTCGCCGAGGGAATCCGGTGGGCAATTCCACTAACCCACCATCCTTTATCCCAGGGCACGAGGACGCCATAGGCTGAAGCCGGGTAAACGAATTGTTCGGTCGAATCGAGCCGCGGATACCAGCGATACCAGGCTTGCGGATCGCCCATGGGGTCGGGTGTGTGCCAACGCAGCCAATCGAGTGCGGCGGCCCAATCGGAATCGGGCCCCTGTGTCGTATGCGTCTGGGCAAATCCGATGGGCAGCGAAGATGCAAGCCCGATCAGAACGATGGCAACTGCGATGGACACGGGGAGCCACGCAGGACGGAGCGTGAGGCGTCGCAGGATCAGCGCGCACACATAAGCCGCGAGAATACCCGCGACGATGCCCGTATACGCTGCCATGCGCAGTTGAAGAATGACGCCGGCCGTCATCGTAAAACTCCAGACAGCAAAGAGAGTCAGTGCCGGCTCGCGGCTACGCCAGGCTCTCCCGATCACCAGCAGAAGACCGGGTACTGCCAGCAGCCAGGCGACCCCAAACTGGCTGAACAGCGAACCGAAGCCGCCGGGCGACGCTTTCCAGATGGGTTGGAGCTCTTTCACGACACCCGCCAGATTGACCGTGGCTTGCCCCGGCGTGTGTTGCTGGACGACATGGATGAGGGATCGAATTTCCGAGGCTTCCGCGAGCCACACACAGCCGCAAGCCAGCACAGCAATTATGATTGCGACGGAATCGAGACGCGCTCGAGACCAATTGCGCCCTCGCTGAAACCGGTTTAGCAGGGCGAGCGGTGCGGTGACGGAAACACATGTGATGAGCGACAGACGGGTGTATTCGGACCAGGGGCTAACGCTGCGAGTCACAACACCCACCAACTGAGCAATAGCCACCGCCACCAGGGAGAGTGGGGCAAGAGTGACGCTGAAAACGGAAGCTGCGGCAAATGTGGCGGGTACGAAAATACCGGCGGCGCGGGTTTGAAGGTAAGCCGTCAACGCCAGCCCAGCAATTGCGGCGGCAATCCAGCGGCTCCGATTGCCTTTGCCCGTTGCGGCACACAGCAGAGTCAGCGTCAGAAAGCTGACGAAGGTCTCGGCGGCATGGTGGTCCGCCATGCCGAGATGACTGACCCATAAGAAAGTGCCGGGAATGACGGCAATCCAAAACGCGCTGAAAAGAGCAGCACTGTTACCGAAGAGACGCCGGACAAACACAAAGCCCATCAGGCTCAGGGATGCACCCAAAATGGGGGGAAGCCAGGCGCCGACCTCATCGGTAAGCAACGCAGCGGGATGACTCAGGCCAAGAAGCCACGCGGTGGAACCGAGGAGGTAATCCCAGAAAGGTGCGGTGGTGACATTCTCGCCGCGCGGATAGAGGGAAAAGGGATCGAATCCGCTGCGCCGGGGAAAGTGCGCCAGAAGGTTATGGACGGTGCGGACATGAAACCACGCATCGGCCTCCTGGAAGCTAATGCCTCGCGGAGTAAACACGGCGGCGAAACCCGGAACTACGCGAAAGGCGAACGACAAACATACGCACGATAATGCTGCAAAGAGGGGCAGCCTTTTGTGCATGTTTTTCCGCAGCGGTATTTATTTCGACTGCGGGGCCGGCGCCCGTGTTCCCTGCTGGCCAACTTCGAGGTAAACTCCATCGGGATCGCGAACGAGGCCCCCGCCGCCGCCATTTGGCCGGCGCATGATTTCGCCCCCAGTGGAAACCACCGCGCCGCCAGCGGACCGGAAAGCAGCTACCGCGGCATCGATGTCTCGGACCTGAAAACCAAGTTGAAGAGAACCGGGATCCGGAACTTTGAAGTGAACCGGCTTGCGGTCAATGTTCCGGAACTCATACAACCACCAGATTCGAGATGTTCCGGGCACCTGGATTCCTTTGGCCAGATATTGAGCCTTCGGAGTACCGGCGACTTTGAGGAAAGGATCTTTCGGATTGACGTCGCGGGTGGTTACATCGAACCCAAAATTGTCATGATAGAAGCGTGCTGACTTATCGGCATCCTGGACGACGGTGGCCCAGGATGCGCCGATCACCAGAGTGTCCGGTGAACCCGACGGGATGGTGTCAGGCTGAGCCAGACTGACGAAAAAACCATCGGGATCGGCTACCAGTACTTCACGAGCCTTACTTTTTTCGTCGTGCAAAGGAACGCCGCCGGGGGGTGATGACGATGGTGCCCTGTTTCTTCACTGCATCCAGTGCCGCGTTCACATCACGAACCTGCAACATCATGAGCGAGGCCCCGGGGTCCTGAATGCGCGGATGTTGCGGGGTACGTTCGAGACCGGTCAATTCAATAAATTCGAAAGTGAAATCCGTACCGGAGATTTGTTATTGGCATTGCGGAAGGACGAATCGGCGGGAGAGCCCGTAGTTCGATTGGCGGTTGCGCCTTTTTGCGGCTGACGCAGTTCAGTGGCTCCCTCGAGTTCGATTCCCAGTGAATGGTAGAACGCATAGGTCTTTTCCAGATTGGATACGGTCAGGATATACTTGCTGACGCGAAGCGCATTGGGCGGTGCCGGCGAGGACGCGGTTTCCGCATAAAGCAGACTTCCTGATAAAAAGCCCCACAGCGAGAGGACGACAGCGACGTTTCGCATCAATTCTCCTGATGCCGGATTCATCTGAAACCTCGGCTGGCAAGCAGTATACAGCAAACAACGACTTCCACAGGAGCGTCATACCGTTCCGCCGTCTGATTGGCAGCAAGGGTAAAGCCTGTTGATATATTCTGGAAGGTCACTCACACATTGGAGGTTTAGGTTTATATGAAATTGACACACACACTTGTCCTTTCGATGGGCATCGTCGGTGCGACGATCGCTTTCAGTCAGGCGCCGGCTCCCCGCACAGGGCCGGGAGTTCAGGCCGCGCAGGATGCTAAAGAACCGGCAGTGCTGGCGGCCTGTAAAGTTCCGCCTCCGGCTCGCGGCGGCGGACGTGGGCGAGGCGCCGCGCCAGGACGAGGTCCGGCAGCACCCGCCGGTCCTAAGGATTATTCAGTAACAGAAATCCCGGGCGTTATCGCCGCCGGACAGAAGTGGACTGAGGTGATGCCGATCGATGGCAACAACGCGGACGGCATTATCGGCACTAAGGATGGCGGCCTCCTGATGGCCCAGAATGACAAGAGCGATGTCGCGAAGCTGGACAAGAACGGCAAGCTCACGGTGATCTATTCGGGCCTGAACACCAGTGGATCTCTTGCCATCAACTCGAAGGGCGTTATGTTTGTGGCGAACCGTGGATTGAACCCGGACATTTCGGAACTGGCGCCAAAAAAGAAATTGCTGGCAAATAAATATAACGGCGATCCTCTCGATTGCATCGGCGGCGTGCTGAATGACATCGTGGCTGACAGCAAAGGCGGCCTGTATTTCACCATGGCGGGATTATTCTATGCCGATTCAAAGGGCGTCGTTACCAAATACGGCGAGAATCTGCAGACCAATGGAATCATCCTGAGTCCGGATGAAAAGACGGTTTATGTTACGAACGCCGGCACGCTGGCCGCGCTCGATGTGCAGCCCGATGGCTCCCTTAAGAACCAGCGCGAGTTCGCCAAATGGGAAGGTGGCGGCGGAGACGGCAGCACATTTGACGCAACCGGACGCATGTATGTGACCAGCACCGCGGGCATTCAGGTGATCTCGCCCGATGGCAAGATTCTCGGTGTGATTCCCACGCCACGCGGTGTGATCAGCCTGGCGTTCAGCGGTCCGGATCGGAAGACTCTGTATGCGGTCGGCCGCGACGGCGCCAACAACCAGGATTGGATCCTTTCGATTAAAACAATTGCACAGGGAGCGAAGGGCCGCGGTAAATAACTCCGAGTAAACGACCGCTGAATCCGTGGGGCAGACGCGCGATCTGCCCCACCCTTCCCCCACTACGAACTCTCTCTCATCGGTTACCCCCCCGGCCGTTTAACAGAAAAATGCTAGCGGATTTGAACCAGCAGAGGAGTTGATCTCCGGAGGAGATTTGCGGAAGGAATGCCGGTACGCGCAAATGACTTTTCACAATCCGCGCTCGACGGCCCATACATGCTGCCTTCCATCCATGCCAGACCTGGGCACCGAGAACAGCTGCCGACGTGTCCGCACGAAGAACATGTAGTCAGATCACGCGCGCGGATTGCCCGGACTTCACGCAACTGGGGCGATTGATTCCATATGTCGATGAAGCGGGATTCGCGGATACTCCCACAGACAATCGGAAACTGGACGCAGGGCCACAACTCACCGTGCGGTGAAATGTACAGAGCCGTATGGCCCGCACTGCAGGGCGTGCCGTCCAATATGTCATCGTCAACCGGCGGCGGCGGCAAACAGGTTGTGTCCTTTCCCCCATTAAGCAGCGGGTTATGGAACAGCGACGCCAACTCATCCTGGGGAATGTTCAGGCGGAGCAGGGAGCGGTCCCCGTTTACGTGAGGCGTGATCGTCGGGTCGAGCGTGAACTGCGCATCGAGGTCAGCTGCCAGCCGCTGGACTCCGGCGAAATCACCCGAGTTGAGTTTCATCAGGACGCAGGCGATCACAACCTTAACGCCGCGCCCCCGCAGAAAACGAATGGCTCGAATGGAGCGCTCCAGCGAGCCCCGCACTTTCGTGATGGCGTCGTGAGTTTCCGGCGAATCCGAATATATGCTGACCTGAACCTGATGCACGCCCAGTTCGGAGATCCAGGCAACCTCTTTCTCTCCGATCATCACCGCGTTCGTTTTCAACTTGATGTCGAAACCCCGCAGCCGGGCGTGAGCCACAATATCGCGCAGATCTTTGCGCAGGAAAATTTCCCCGCCGCTGAAGGTCACGAAAAATACGCCCGCATCCGCCATCTGATCCAGCAAGCTGCGGGTCTCTTCAAAAGTTAGTTCGTCGGGATCGTCATGGTCGAGGTAACAGTGAATGCATCTCTCATTACAGCGCCACGTGAGATCTACGTGAGCGGCCAGCGGGACACCCGCATCCATGGCGCGCTGATTCAGCCCTCCCATCAGACCGTTACCCATGGCGCTTAGTCTCCGAGTCAACCAGCGGCTCAGTTTCAAGGAAAAAGATAGAATGCTCCGCCAGAGCCCGGACAAACTCTTCAGCGTCGCGCATCGCTTCTTTGTGATCGATAGTGAATTGTGGACAGACGTCCCGCTCAACGATCTCCCTCAGACTGGTACGGCCGTCAGCTGCAAGCCAGATCGCGGTGGCAGTTTCGTTGAGATTGAAAAGCGTTGAATCCACCGGATTCATCACGATCGCTTCTCCATTCAGCAGACGCGAGGCAAGGTTAGCCGCTTTTCTGGGATAAATGTCAGTCATTGGATCAGGTCCCATACTCGCGCATCGGGAGCAAAACACAGACGAAACATGGGAATGGCCTCCACCGTTTCCGCCGCGATATCGAAGACTTGCCTGACGAGTTCGGGGTCGTCAGCAAAAAACAGGATATTTGTCATCAGGAGCCGAAGCGCTTCCGCTTTCCCTATCGCAGTCAGTGAGTTCTCCTGCGCTTGCTCAAGAAAACAAATACCCTGAATCGGCGCGCAACAATTGGCTCCGGGTTTGCCCAACTCTCCTGTGAATGGCGTCCCCCAGGCAAGAAACTTTTCGCCAGGGTCAATGGACTGCCGAACGAAAGACACCTCGTCTGACAATAGACAAACATCATCCGGCGCCAACCTTGAGATCGTGGTCTTCCCTGCCCCGGAGCGGCCGGCAAACAGCCACGCGCGGCCATGGCGGATCGCGCTTGCCGAGTGCGCCAGAAATCCGCCTTGTGCGACCAGGCTTAACGAATGGATGATCCGGACCACTGAATCGATGCTGTGGCGATTGGCGCTTTGACGTACCGATCCCGTGCGGGTAACAGGATCGTAACTGGCATAAAAATCGCCCCTGGTCAGCCGCCATTTTCCCGAATCCAATCTGACTTCCAGCTCGTCATCCAGCCGCGGATCGTCGCTCGCCGCGCTGCTGTCGGGCGAGTCGACCTGAATGTCAACTGTAAGTTGAATCGCGGCCCTATGATTATTTATCGGTTCGATGAAATCCGCGTATTGTTCCCGAAGCATGCGGCTGAACGCAACATCGCTCGTTATAATTTCGATCGGATTTCCCCCAATCACTACGTTCATCGTGTTCTCAGCCAGCGGATAGCAAGAGTTCTGAGACGAAAGAATAAACTCGGTTTCGAAACAGCAGATAATACGCCCAGGACATCGGTCGCCGCGACGACCGGATCGTCATGATCATTGTTATCGCCACGAGTAATGTAATGAATCGCGCTACCGCTGTTTTCGATTGCAATCAAACGGTGCAGTCTGACTCCGTGCTGAGACCTTGTGAGGATGACCGAACCCGGGGTTAGTACCTCGGGATCGATTTTCCCTATCCAAACGTAACTCCCCGGGTGAATGGCAGGTAACATACTGGCCCCGGTCACACGCAATCTGAGCGATCCGAAGTTGTCCAGACATTCGAGGGCTAAATTCAGCCGCGGTTCCTTTACTTCTGTGCCTGGCATTGGATCAAGTATAGATGGCACTCAACGGAAGAAACCCGCTCGGGACTGGTGATAAAAGCGTAAAAAGTGCACCCCGCCGCGGGATGGGCTCTGCTAAAGTTGACCCAGAATGGCTTGTTTGTGATGGAAGAACCTCGAGACTCGGCATCCCAACAAAAAGACAAAGGCGGAACTGTGGACTCCACTGTAGCCGAATCCACTGCCGCGAGGAAGCCCTATCAAAAGCCTTCGTTCGTCTTTGAACGCGCGTTTGAAACGATGGCGCTGTCCTGCGGCAAAATCAACACGACACAAGCCCAGTGCAAATTCAATCGGAAAAGTTCCTGATCCGATAGCGAATCTCGTGGTCGAGCCGGGGTGCCGAGCTACGGAGTGCTGGGGCTAACCGAGGGCGGGTTGGCATTACTACTCGTCGAGGCAGATGCGCCCGAAGCCGCGCCGATAGCGGCAGCAGAGCCCACGCCTACGGCGGCTGCCGCCGTTCCCGCCGCCCCTGCCGCCGCACCCGCTCCGACTGCGCCCGCTCCGGCACCGATCGCACTGCCGCCTGCCGCCGCACCGCTGGCCGCCGCCGAGCCCCCCGCTGCAGCGGCCCCGGTGGCACTGCTTCCCGCTGCCGCGGCTCCTGGCAGACCAGTCAAATCCCCTGCGATTCCCGCTGCGCCGCAGGCGCGCACTCCATCCTCGGCAAACGATCCGGCTTTTAGTGATCGCGCCACTTGCCCCGACTTCTCCAGCACAACAGCACCCTTCGCGAGCGGTGCCGGAATGTACAGGCGATCGGCCGCGCAGATCGCGATTCCTGGGGTTTTGGCCTCGAAAGAAAGACCGCCTTCCCGCAGATACACGTAAATCTGATCGCGCTGCAGAGAACGAATCCGCGCTTTCGACGCCGGTTGTAAAGTAACGACGTTCTGCCCCGCCGTTCGCATCAACGCCGGCGCACTGGTCGTGCCGACCTCATCGCCATCCACCAAAGCCCATGAGGGAGATGCGGCTGCAGCCATGGCTGTCCCGCCTATCAGAACTGCGGCCGTACTTGAGATGCTGCCCACTACGATCGGGGACGTCGTCTGCGCCGAAACACCTGCGACTGCACACAGAGTACAGAGCGAAATCCGCCAGTCTGGGATAAAACGCATCTCAATACCCACTATATGAGACCGCTTAGTGCAGCGCAATTTGATGCGGCGTAATCGGTCACCGGCGGCCCCACCTCAGCGGGACAGGCGAACTATTCTCAAGTCGTCAACCCAGGCAGTTCCCCTGGGATGATTGTCGAAATCCCATGAAGGCCTGCGCACAATTCGCAACTCAGCGAGCCTTGCAACCGCAGCGACCGTAAAATTCTGGGAGACCAGAGTCCAGTCCCGGTTACCGGCGAGCGCAGCCGTAGACACATTCAATTCAGCAGGATGAGCCGGATCGATCACTTGCAGTCCAATGCCTTGATTAGTGGAAAACGCCTGAGTTTTGATCCAACCTTCTACTCGATAATTCCCCGGTTCCAGCCATGTTCGTTGAAAAAAGTGATGGTAATCGAGGTTATCCGTCGAATCGACCGTCAGGCGCACAGACTTTTGACCGCTATGAATGACCTTGCTATCCACAGCGACGGTTACTCCGGCGACGGGAACATCATTCCAATCGAAGGCGCCGCCGCGCTCATCCGCTTCGAAACTCCCGTTATCGATCCAGCTTGACTCAGGATTCGCGGGGTTGCAGTAGAAATCAGGGTTCGATGCGACATGCTCGCCCCAGACTTTTACCGCGTCAGCGGCGCTACCCGCTTGAAACAGCCAATTCGCCCAGCCCCGCGCCGCATGCGGATCGATGTAAGCCTTTAAATCCATCCATCGCCAGACGGTCTCCAGTTGATCCCGGGTGCCGCCGGTAAGCAGGAACTGGAAATACGCCTGCGCCGCTCGAGGATTGGAGCCGATCCCGCTATTCAGAATCTGTTCCTGTGTACCTCCAAGCCGCACGTAGGAGCGAAAGACGCTTTGGTCGAAGCCATCGGTCTGGCGCAACACGTCGGCACCGAGCCTCAGCGCCTCGCCCGGCAAGTTATTGGAAAAAAAGAAATTTGCTGCTCTGAGCGCGATTTGGGGGGATTCAGGAGCCAGTGTCACTGCAAGGCGAAAGCAGGCGGCTGCCTTGTCTGAGGCGCCCATTATGGCGTAAGCGTCTCCAAGGTCAGACCACCGGTAGGGGAAAGCGGGATCGAGCTGACGCGCATTCTCAAAAACCTTAATTGCCGCCGGTGTATCTCCCATCCAGAGATAGCGGTACCCAGCATTGCCCGTGCTTTGCGGATCCGGGGGATCTATGTGCCCATAACTGATTGAGGAGTAACAGATTAAGGCGAGCAAGAGAACGGAATAAAACAGCGGAAGCCGACGAGCGCCAAAAAACATAGAATCGCCCTTCAAACGGCCGATCTGACGTTAGTGACAAGCATTACAGCCACAAAGCATTCCGTACCGGTACTGGAATTGTATTACATGTGACGCCAAACACCGTATAATCAAGACAAGATTACAGTTCTTCATTTTTCAATATGTACCGAGGAGGCGTAGGCGCGATCTTGAGCTTCGGCGGATTAGTCTGCTTGTTGTCCGTGCAGCTTGCCGCAGCCGTAACGGTTCCTTCTACATATGTACTTGGCACTGACGATCAAGTGACGCTACAGGTACTCCAGGCCGAGGAAGCCAGCGGTAAACCATTTCGAATCGATGAACTCGGAAACATTTATGTTCCTCTTGCGGGAAGCGTACATGCTGCGGGGTTGACGGCGCACGAACTTGAAAAAAACCTTGTGGATCGCTTCAGCCTTTACATCCGGCAGCCGCAGGTCACCGTACTTGTTACGGAGGCTCGAAGCCAACCCGTTTCCATCGTTGGTGCGGTTGTCTCCCCGGGAATACACCAACTGCAGGGACATAAAACGCTTCTTGAAGTTCTGTCTTTAGCAGGCGGCCTCCGCCAGGATGCGGGTTATCGTATCAAAATTACCCGTCGGCGCGAATGGGGCGTCGTTCCCCTTCCGGGTGCAACCATCACTCCTGACGGCGAATTCAGCGTCGGTGAAGTGGCTTTGAAAAGTCTGCTGGAAGCAGCGAATCCGGAAGAGAACATCCCCGTGATGCCGGATGACGTACTAACTGTCCCAATAGCTGAAATGATTTATGTAGTGGGTGATGTGAAGAAGTCCGGCGGATTTATTCTTGGCGAACGGCGGCAGATTTCGGTTCTTCAGGCGCTGTCTCTTTCCGAAGGATTGGGCAGTACGGCGCGATCGAACGATGCCGAGATCCTGCGCGAGTCGGCAGGGACGGATTCACGCACGGAAATTCCCGTCAACCTGAAAAAGATTCTGGCTGGCCAGGCCAGCGATGTCCCGATGCAATCGGGCGATATTTTGTTCGTACCCGTGAGCGGAGCCAAACGGCTCGGCATTCAAGCTCTCCAAAGCATGTTCGCGATCGGGTCCGGAATCGCCATCTACAGACCCTGACATGTTAGACAGCGATCTCCAACCCGAAAAGCGACAGATCGCAGCCGCGACCCGTTCGGTAAGCCGCTACGGCCCGGCCGTTGCTCTGCCCGATCCGCAGGGAGTATCCGGAGCAGGGGTACCTTTCGAAGGCGCGGAGCCGTTTTCAGAGCTCTCCGACTGGCTCCGTATTATTCGTAAACGCAAAGCTACTATTCTTCTGGTCGCCTTTGCGGGAGCTTTAGTTGGCCTGTTTACTCTGCTGCCCCGTACTCCTGTCTATCGGGCCTCTGTCTCGATAGAAATCCAGCCGCAAAACGATGATTTCTTCTACGCCAAAGATGTAAACCCCAGTAGCGCCATGGGCGGGAACTATCCTGAGATCGATCAGGCCACCCAGGTCAAAGTGCTTCAAACCCGCGCCTTGCAAAGCCGTGTGGTCGCAAAACTGGACGCGGACGAATCACTCCGTCTCACGCCTCCTGAGGATCGGACAGCGGCCTGGCGGAAGGCTTTGCATTTACCTTTGCAGCCCGTTCCCAGCCGTCAGGATCTATTGCTCACGGCCGCTGGCAGTGTCAGCGTCAAACCCTCCCGCACATCGCGCGTGATCGACATCTCCTGTGATTCCACGGATCCGAAATTGGCCGCTGCTTTCGCTAACGCGATGGCCAGCGAATACCAGGATCAAACCCTCGAAAAACGCTGGCAGTCCGCCCAGCACACCGGCGAATGGTTGAGCCGTCAACTTGACGATATGAAGATCAACCTTCAAAAATCGGAAGAGGATCTTCAAACCTACGCTGCCGCAATGAACCTTGTGCTCACAGGGGACAAGGACAAAGCCAATGTTGCCGACGACAAACTTCGTCAGTTGCAGGCACAGGTTTCGGAAGCCCAGGCCGACCTCGCCGCCAAACAGGCAAAGTACGAGCTCACGGTAACGAATAAGCCAGACTCTCTCGGACAGGTTCTCGACGACACCACCCTTCGCAGCTTCGACTCAAAGCTGGCTGACCTTCGCCGCCAGTTGGCCGAACTTAGCTCGACACTGACCCCCGCGCACTATAAAGTTCAGACGGTTCAGGCTCAAATTAACGAGATGGAAACCGACCGCAGAAATGCCCGGGATCGAGTGGTGGAACGTATTCGAACGGATTATGAGGAAGCTTCACGCCGGGAGAAACTCCTCTCCACCGCCTTCTCCGGACAAGCCTCGGTCGTCTCCGATCAGGCCGGTAAGATCATCCACTACAACATTCTGCAGCGGGAAGTAGATTCGAATCGGCAGCTCTATGAGTCTCTGTTGCAGAGAGTCAAGGAAGCTGGCATCAGTTCGGCGTTGAAAGCTTCCAATATACAGATCATCGACGCAGCTGAGGTTCCGTCTGCGCCCTTCTCTCCGAATCTGCCTACCGGCGTTCTCACTGGCTTGCTGACCGGTCTCTGCGCAGGTTTCGGACTGGTCTTATTCCAGGAAAAGGCCAACCGCAATATTGAATTGCCCGGAGATGCAGCATTTTTCCTCAATGCGCCCGAATTAGGAGCCATCCCTTCTGCTTCTCTGGACCGCCCGAGCGGCGCACCGAAAAGCAAAGCACTCCGCCTCGCCGATTTCGGCGCCGGCACCACAGCCCTCATTTCCACCAGTCATCCCGGCGGCCGCTCTCTAGTGGCTGAAGCGTTCCGCGTGATTCTGACCTCGCTTCTGTTCATCGGAAAGCGGCGTCCGACGCAGGTCATGGTAGTCACCAGCCCCGGGGTCTCCGAAGGAAAAACAACGGTTCTCAGTAACCTGGCCGTGGCCTACGCGGAAACAGGACGCAGCGTGCTCGTCATCGACGGTGACATGAGACGCCCCCGTCTGCATGAGATCTTCGGAATTTCCAATGAATCGGGTCTCGCCGGACTACTGGCCCAGACCGAATCGCTCGACGCGCGGTCCATCTTCACGGCCACCCAGCGGTTTCAGACTTCCGGCGTCAGTGTACTGCCGAGCGGCAAACCGGAAGTGGCGACCTCGAATTTATTGCACTCGAAGCGCTTGCCCGAACTGATAGCGCTGGCGCGAGAGCAATTCGATATCGTCCTCATCGATACCCCGCCCATGCTGCACATTGCGGATTCCCGCGTAGTCGGATCGCTGGCCGATGGGGTGATTCTTGTCATTCGATCCCGCCAGACCTCACGCGATGCTGCTATTACGGCGCGGCGGCAGCTTGCGGAGGATGGCGTTCCCGTTATTGGCATCGCCCTGAATGACTGGAATCCGAAAGTGGCGGGCTACTACTCAACTTACGACTACGCCAAATACTATGAGGGCAGGAGTTAATCTCCGACTTCACCGTGGCTCGGCAGACTAATCTGGCCTGATTTTGCGTAGCACGGTTTTCCTGATTCTTCTGGCGCTCACGGTGGGTTACAGCCTGCTGAGTTACGCCGGTGTAACGCAGCCGGAGTGGAACGCTGTAGTGCTCGTTCTCTGCTCCTTGTCTCTGCTCTACTGGATTCCCGTACGCTCCTCAGCGTTTGCGCCTCCCCCATCCCACGGGTTATCCGTTCTCGTGGCTGCTTTCGTGGCTTACATCGCGATTCAACTCACTCCATTGCCGGTGTCATGGATAGCCGTTTTGTCTCCCGCAAAAGCGGAACTCATCAGCGCTCTTTCGCCGGAAGGACTTTCCGGGTGGACGCCGCTGTCAGTTTCTCCGACCCTCACATTCATTCATCTCTTTCGGATTCTGGCGTATCTGCTGGTGTTTTTTCTGATTCGAGATTTGACGTTCCATCAGACTGACCGGACGTGGATGATCGCAGTTCCGCTGCTGCTCTTTGCTTCAGGAGAAGCTGCCCTTGGACTGACGCAGAGTTTTGGAACAGGACAGCCCGCCACTGGGACATTCGTAAATCAGGACCACTTCTCCGGTCTTCTCGAGCTCATCCTGCCGTTTCCCCTGATGCTGGCGCTCAATGTTTTGCGCAGCGTCCGCAAACAGCTGAACGAATCGCTGGGAAAAGCCACCTTGGTTTGTGTTCTCCTGGCATGTTCCGCTGAAATCCTGTTAGCAATGCTCTATTCAGGATCGCGGATGAGCCTACCCGTCACCGGCGTGTCGATCATCGTAATGACCGCGCTGTTTTTCGGCTCCTCCGCACGGGGCAAAGCGGGCCGAATGACCAGTCTTTTGGCCGCTGTAGCCGCTATTGGGTTCGTTTTGTTATCCGTCCCGCTGGCCCTGATTCAGCGTTATTCGCCGGGCCTGACCCAGGAGGGGCGGCTCGCGATCTGGAAGGAAACAGCGGTCCTGATCCGTCACTACCCGGTCTTCGGCTGCGGCCTCGGCACGTTCGTCTCGGCCATCCAGAAATACCGGACATCTTTACCGCTGAATCTGGTCGACTACGCCCACAATGACTACTTGCAATTACTCGCCGAAATGGGTGTCGTGGGCTTCGCGATCGTACTGGCGATTCTCCTGATCTCCTTCAGAATCCTGTTCCGGAGTGCACAGGAAGAGCTCGGACAGACCCGGCGGGCACTGGCTATTGCCTCCGCCGCATCACTCAGCGGAATAGCTGTACACAGCGTGGTGGAGTTCCATTTTTACATTCCAGCCACTATGTTAGTCGTGGCCTGGATTGCGGGGATAGCGAGCGGCATTCATGCAGCGGCTAAGCCGATCCCCCGCCAATAATTCTGGACTATGCGGCGCCAGCCATGGCTCTGCGGCGCGATGGCTCCCCGCAAAGATAGAAGCGAAAAAACGGAGTTTCCTGACCGCGCGCCCACCGGCTTACACGCCAGACAGGCTTGATGAAATGCGGGGCTCCCTGCGGCAGCGACATCTGGTAAGTCCCACAATAAAACTTCGGAGTGAAACTAAGGATCGGCCGGCTACCCCATTCCAGCCCATCTTCTGAAGCCAGAAGGTCAAGTTCGAGACTCTCCTGCTCAACCGCGTGGGTGATTCCGAGCGTAAAGATTACGGAGTGCCCGGCGAACATCCCCGTATCGAAAACAGGCCCTTCTCCCGAGCCACGAACAGCGTTTTCTTCTAAAAGAAACTCAGGCAGCATGCGGACCTCCTCGAACGCCGGGCGTTTCGTTGCTGAACCGGTCCCCTAAATCCGGGGCGGGCTCAAAGATGCCAATCTGCGCCCTGCGTCAGAAAGAGTCTCATATTTCTTACAGAAACAGAAGCGTACCTGAGAAAATCCGTCGGCCGAGTGTGAGTAAAAGCTCGAACCGGGGACGGCCGCCACCCCCACTGTCTCGACCATATAGCGGGCAAACTGAGTGTCATTCCCGGCGCCAAACGCCGAAATGTCGGCAATAATGTAATACGCGCCTTGCGGCACAAAACAGCGAAATCCAGCGGATTCCAGCATAGAAACTGCGGCTGTCCTCCGGCCGGCGTAGTCGGCCGAGAGCCCCGCAAAATAATCCTGGTGCTCCGTGAGAGCAATAGCCCCGGCGTGTTGCAAGGGAGTAGGCGCATTCACCGTCAGAAAGTCGTGGACTTTGCGGATGGCGTTCGTGAGTTCGACCGAAGCAATCACCCACCCTACCCTCCAGCCCGTGACCGAAAACGTTTTGCTCAGACTATTCACCAGCACAGTCCGGTCACGCATTCCGGGCATCGAAATCATAGGAATATGTTCATGCCCGTCGAAGGTGATGTGCTCATAGATCTCATCCGTGATCGCCAGCGTGTCGAACTCCTGGCACAAATCCGCGATGAGACTGAGTTCCTGACGTGAAAACACCTTCCCGGTGGGATTGTTCGGGGTTGTGATGATGATGGCCCGTGTGCGCGGAGTGAAGGCACGGCGAAGCTCTTCCGGATCGAAGCGCCAGTCCGGAGCCTGCAGCTTAACGACTTTTCTTACCGCGCCTGAAAGCAGCAGGTCGGGTGCGTAGTTCTCGTAGAACGGCTCGAAAACGATCACCTCGTCCCCGGGGTTAATCAGGGCGAGCAGGGCGGCAATCATGCCTTCGGTCGATCCGCAGCAGACAGTAATCTCACGTTCCGGGTCGAAAGAAAGGCAATACTCGCGGGTATATTTCAGAGCGATGGCATCGCGGAAAATCTTCGCTCCCCACGTTACGGAGTACTGGTTAAAGTCGGCTTCAATAGCTTCAATGGCGGCACGTTTCAGGTCGAAGGGAGCTGGAAAATCGGGAAAGCCCTGAGCCAGATTTACCGCATCGTGCTCCATCGCAAGACGCGTCATTTCGCGGATGACTGATTCGGAAAACTGGGAGATGCGGTCGCTGCGGAAGCTCCTGCGAATCGTGGGGGCTGCTGCCATGGACTTATCGTCGCACGGGGTCTTCTAACCGGCAGACTGCTTGCGGCGAACAACCTTTTTCAATGGTTTCGTGCTCTTCGCGGTCACAACCGCTGGTTCCTCGGGAGGCAGCGACTTGCCTGCATAAAGTTCCCGATACATGTCCGCGTTGCGAAGAACCGCCTGCACATACTCGCGCGTCTCTGTAAACGGAATACTCTCAATAAACTCCGCGGGCTCTCGATAGTTGGCCCAGTTGTTCCATTCGCGCACGTGGGTGGGGCCGGCGTTGTATGCAGCGAGCGTCTGGGCCCAATCGCCATTCCAGTTGTTCAGCTGGCCGCGCAGATACTGTGTGCCCAGTTTAATGTTGGTCACAGGATTCAGCAGTGCAGCGGTTCCCACATACCGAAGTCCCACCTGTTTTCCCATGAGGCGACCCGTTGAGGGAATGAGCTGCATGAGTCCGTAGGCGTTCGCTCCCGAGTGAGCGTCCGGGTTGAACTCCGACTCCTGCCGGATCAGAGCGGCTACATAGAAGGGATCGATATCACGTTCGCGCGCGTCGCTGAATACGCTTTCCCGATATGGCAAAGGAAACAACATCTGCCAGAAGGCCTGCGATGCGCCCGCCGTCGGAAGCGACAGATAATCGCCGTTGAAGCTCTTCATGATGCGCAGAGACCGGAAGGGTGACGCCGCTGTGTGTGCGAGTTCGAGAGCCAGCAACTGGGGCTGTTCCGAATCTGTTTTGGCTCCGAACCGCAACTCCGATTCGGCGACTTCGGGCAGATTGGCCTGGCGGAGCAACTCAGCGCGGTCGATGCGCAAACGCGTGGCAGGGTTGGCCACTGTTGCGCTGAGATCGCGGTGCGTCGGCCAGTTTACTGCGGCAAGTGCCTGCGTCAATGCGGCATCGGGTGCAGTCTGCGCGACCTTCGGATCGGCCAGACGCTGCCGTGCAAGCACTCCATAAAAATAATGAGGGAACTGGATATTCAGGCGTTCGTAGTAGGCTCTGGCGGCGTCAAATTTTTCACTCCGCTCGGCCATGCGTCCGAGGAAATAAAGCGCCGATCCGGAATGCGATTCATCGGGGAATCTGTCCACCTGTTCGCGCAAAAGCGTTTCCGCATCCGTCTTGGCGGCAAGATAGCTGTCGAGGGCAACGCGCCAGTGCACATACGCCGTAGTGCTCTCTGAAGGGAATCCATCGAGGGCGGCGCGGAAGATGGGTTCGTATTTTTCCCGCTCGTTGGTCACGAGGAAGCGATTGCCCGCCGTAATCAAAGCCTTCAACCGCCAAAGGGACTGCGCGTGCTTTTCTCCCAGTTCCCGGACCGCCTCCATAATGGCGCCATCTTCGCCTAATTTGCGCCCGGTCTCAATAACGTAGTACAGACGCTCCGCTTCAGGTTCGGAATGGGCCTCAGCCCGCGCGAGATGCAGATCCTTGAAATAACGGAAGGCGGCTGCGCCGTCCCCACCGAGATAATCGGCCACGCCGATACCTACGCGCGCTTCATCTTTCTCGGGATCCGGCAGGCTCTGGGCGAGAGCGAAATATTCAGACCTGGCGTTCGCATACTGCTTCGCTGCCAGCCATTTCTCGCACCGGTCGAGTTGCTGGCGCGGCGGAGCCAGGGGGAAATCCTTACCCAAAACAGTTCGCAGCCGATCCATTGCATTCCATGACTGCGCCGCCAGATCGGTATTCGGGTATTCGTAATACGCTCTCTCGTACGCGAGCGCGGCCTGTTGCTGCTCTCCCAAGGCTTCATAGGCCAGGCCAAGAGCAAAATCGCCATCGGGCTCCGGCAGCAGTTTGTAGTCAGCCTGCAAAGCATCGAGAGCTTTACTGTTCGAAGCAGCTTCTCGTTTGTCGAGCAAAACCCGGCCATAGAGCAGGGCGAGTTTGCCGGCCAAAGGAGAGGACGCCACGGGGCGAGCGCGGTATGTCACAAGAGCGGCGAGAGCACCGTCGATGTCACCCGAAAGCTGCTGGGCCGATGCCAGATAGTAGGTAGCGTAGTCCGCCAGCTTTACCGCACGCTGGGCGGCGTGAAGGTGCGGAATAGCGCCTATGTAATTGGCTGCATTCCAAAGCGCCATCCCTTGTCCGAGCTCTGAAACCGACACGTCAGGCACGGGAACGGGCGCAGCGGCCGATGCAACGATAGCCGCAAGCGAAGCCAGTAGCAATCGTAAAATTCGAGAAATCCGAATGTGTGTGAAGGTTGGCATCAGACCATCGGCCCCGGATATCCCCCGCCCAGCAGATGCTCATCATTGTGCGCAAGGCTGGCGAGTATCTCGAGATGAAGATAATCGACCATCGTCGGACTCTTCGCGATATAGGTCCGCAAAAACTCGCGGCGGGCGTTGTCAATCTGTTCGGCGAGAGCGGTGTAAAGATCGCGATTAGCTAAACCGCGCTTCACGGCCTCATCGTGATTGAGCCGCAGGGAAGCGACCCGCACTCGCGCCGTCCGCTGCGCCTGCAAGTGCAATTGTTGGTCTTCCGCCGAAAGTTCACCCCACGCAAGACGCCCGGATGTCGCGCTGGCCGGTACGGGCGGCATCGTTAACTGGACAAACCCGGCTGATGAGGAGGGGAAGACATCAGGAGAGGGCGCGCTGCCTGTCATTGCTGACATAGGGCCCGGGACAGAGGAAGATGAGACTTCGCGGACACCGGTACTTTCTATGGCTTCCAGTTTCATGCCCGCTGCTTCACACAATAACTCTATCGGCGCGGAAACAACAGCCCCTGCCGTGACCAAAATCGCTCTGATCGATTGACGTACCGCGATGGGAAAAAGATACGCTTTGGCAGGACCGGAGCTATCGAGGCCAGCGCCCTCGAAAAGCACGGCCAGATGCGACGATATTTCTCCGGTCGACGCCAGCGCGACTACCGTATCGCGGCTCTCGATTACGGCCGCCAGTGCAGGCGCCTCATTCAGTTCGAAACGAATCGGCGCAGGATCTTCACCGCCCCTGACTGCCACTGTCAAAGCCTGGCTGTTTTCAAACACCACCACCACCGAACGTTCGCTAAAAGCCGCAACGCTGTCATTGAGAAACTGCAGAATTTCGCGATTCTCCGAATGAAGACGCATACGGCGGAGTGCCTGGTGAAGAGCTTCCGTCTGCATTCGGCGCGCTTCCGTGCGAGCGGCGTCGATCCGGCCCGCCAGTTGATCGCGTTCTGAATCGATAGCTTGTTGCGTGGCGTGCCGCCGTTCGGCTTCAATAGTGCGGCTGAGTTTCTCGATTAATGCAGATTGATGCTGCTCCAGAAAATCGCGCCAGTCCGTCATCACTTCTGACGATTGTGCGCTGACTGCTTCAACATCGTGCATTCTGTATCAATGTTAAGGCAGGATATAAACACTGTCGAGGGAAGGATGACATTATGCCAAACAAAATACAGGAAATCGAAGCGAAAAGTCCGAAAAGTAAGATAGCGATCGTAACCGGGGCCACCAGAGGCATCGGGAGGGCTATCGCGGAAAGGCTGCTCAACGACGGTATGCGCGTTGCCATTTGCGGAAGACTGCAAAATTCAGTTGACGAAGCCCTCCGCGAGCTGTCATCGCAAGGCGACGTTTTCGGGTTTGCCGCGGATGTTACGCAGCTCGATCAGGTGCGCAATTTTGTGGCTGCGACCGAACGGCATTTCGGCGGCGTGGACACCCTGGTAAACAATGCCGGATCGGGCACGTTCCGAAGCGTGGCGGATCTCTCGCCTGAGGAATGGAATCAAACAATTGCCTTGAATCTGAGCGGCGTTTACTACTGCTGCCACGAGGTTCTGCCGATCTTACGAAAGCAAGGCAATGGAGACGTGATCAACATCAGCTCACTGGCGGGAAAGAATGCTTTTGCGGGAGGCGCGGCCTACAATGCCTCCAAGTTTGGACTGAATGGCTTTTCTGAAGCCATGATGCTTGATCACCGCAATGAGGGAATCAGGGTTTCGTACATCATGCCGGGGAGCGTGGATACGGAATTCGGGAGCGGTGGCGGTAGTGGCCGGTCTGGCCAGCAGGAGAGCGATTCGGAACGTCTCAAAAGTGATTCGGAACGTCTCAAAAATGCCTGGAAGATCGCACCCTCCGATGTCGCGGACGTAGTCGCACTGATACTGGCAATGCCACGGAGAACCACCGTAAGCCGTGTGGAAATCCGGCCGTCCATGCCGCCCGGTAAGAGCTAGGAATGGGGGCCGGAACGATTTCGGCCCTGGAAAAGATGAAAAAAAGCTAATAAAAAGCACGAATCGAGATTGGCCCCGTGCTTGCTCATTAAGTGGCAGCAAGAAGTGGATGGCCACTCCGGAGCGGTTGGACGGAAAGTGGATGGGAGAGAACAAAATGGTCCGCATGAATAGAAAACTCGATCCTGGGCAAACCGGTCACGAAGCTGAAAAGCTGCACGGCGACCTCCGAAAGGTGATCGTGGGGCAGGAAGAAGCCGTCGACCAAATTGTGAACATCTATCAGACTTATCTGGCCGGCATGACAAGTCCGGGACGGCCTATCGGAAACTTTTTGTTCCTGGGACCCACGGGTACCGGCAAAACTCGCCTCGTGGAAGCAGCGGCGGAAGCCCTGGTCGGCGATGTGCGCGCTGTCCTCAAGATAGATTGCGCAGAATTTCAGCACAGTCACGAAATCGCTAAGTTGATTGGTTCGCCTCCCGGATATCTCGGACATCGCGAGACCCATCCCCTATTGAGCCAGGAAGCGCTGAATCAATACCAGACCGAAAAAATAAGAATCAGCTTCGTTCTGTTCGACGAAATCGAGAAAGCCAGTGACTCGCTGTGGAACCTGCTTCTGGGTATCCTCGACAAGGCTACGCTTACACTCGGCGATAACCGGCGTGTCGATTTCTCTCGCGCCATGATCTTCATGACCAGCAATCTCGGCGCGACTGAAATGGGCGCCATTCTGCGGCCAGCTGTGGGATTCGCTACATCTGAAGTCGAGCGGCTCCGCAGAGCCGGGGTAGCAGACGAAGCCTTGAACGACAAGATTTCAAGAGCCGGCGTCGAAGCGGCGCGGCGCAAATTCACTCCCGAGTTCATGAATCGGATCGACAAAGTTGTGGTTTTCCGCCCACTCGGAATGCCGGAACTGGAAAAGATCCTCACTCTCGAACTCAACCTGGTTCAACAGCGGATTCTGAATTCCGCTAACTCAACTCCTTTCGTCTTCAACACGACTGCCAGCGCACGCGAGTTTCTGCTGCGTGAAGGCACAGACATGAAATATGGAGCGCGCCATCTGAAGCGTGCGATCGAGCGATCCATGGTTCATCCGCTCTCCAATCTGATTGCTTCCGGTCAGGTACGCGGCGGCGACCTCATCCGAATCGAGCACGATGACATGTCCGATGGTTTGACATTCATTAAGGAAGCGGAAGATCTGCCCGCCTATGCGATGGTGCAGATGATGGATAGCTCTCCGTTCACCATGGCACCGGTAACCGCCGCAGCGACCTATGAAACGGAACCGGCTCGCACTGCCAACGCCCGCGGACAGCGCGTTCGCTGAAAACGAAGGAATCCGCAAAAAACCGAGGCAGCCGCTTTGAAACCGGATGCCCTTTCGGTGTCTTAGAGCTCTCTGGTTGCGCTGGCCTCCGGGTCTGGTTCCACGTGAACCAGGACATCGGCAACCCAGTCGACTTCCTGGCGAATCTTGTCTCGCACTGCCTGGGCAATCTCATGTGCGATCCGCACAGAGGTTTCCGGGTCCACTTCAAGATGCAGATCGACGTGGTATTTCAGACCTGTCTTGCGGGCAAAGCACTTTTCCACTCCTCTCACGTCGTCAACCGTCATAGCCACTTCGCGGATATGCCGCATCGATTGATCGTCCGGCATCGTATCCATCAAGTGCAGTGAAGTTTGCTGCATCACCCGAATCGATGCCACCACAACGATCAGACCCACTCCGAAAGCTCCCCATTGATCGGCGCGGGGAAAGCGTTCCGGATTTTCCAGAGTCAGCATCAGAGCCGTAAGCGCCACGCTCCCCGAAATGATGTCCATGCCGTCATTCGCGGCGTCCGCCAATAGCGAAGAACTACCGATTTGCTTCCCATGGCGATATTTCGCCAGCCCCAACCCCAGCTTCGCACTGATCGACACCAGCAGAGGCCACACGGCCCATGCCGCCGGAACGTGCAGTTCGGTGGCTCCGTTCAAACCGTGCCATGCGATAAAACATCCGGCGGCAAACAGACAGAAACCCAACAGAAGGCCTGTGAGAATTTCAACGCGCCCATGTCCGTAGGGATGGTTCTTATCCGCCGGCCGGGCTGCCAGTGTCAGTCCGATCAACACCAAACCGGAAGAGAATACATCCGCCGACGATTCAAACCCATCCGCCCGCACAGCCGCCGATCCCGCGATGGTTCCCCCCACAATTTTGACGATCGCCAACAGCCCGCTGACCGTCATCCCCACGATCGCAATCTTTCTGGATTTGTCCATGGCGCGCTGGATCGTTCGAATCTGAGAACTGTCGGCTGCTGTCAACTGTGGGTATGAAATGCCCTGGTATAAGGCGACCCGATGTAATGTTGCGACTCCCGCGCCGCTTCCGCTTCCGGAGCAAACTTCATCGCCTGCTGATACTCCGGGACGGCCATATTGTGCCGCTTCAAAAGATCGTAAATCTGGCCCTGTCGCATAAAAGCCAACGACCCGGTATTGAGATCCAGTTCCTTCATGTCTTCGGCGTTTGCAGTCGCCTTTTGCAGATGCTCGAGCGCCTGGTCAAAATCGTCAAACCAGAACTCCAGATTTCCGGTTTCATAATAAATTTTTTCCCAGGGGATCCGCTCGAAGCCAGGCACATTCTGCTGCTTCATCAGCGAAATCCGATTGATGGTTTCAAGCGCATTTTTTCGCTGCCCCATCGAAGCGTACATCTGTGCGAGTTCAAACCGTATGAGGTAATTCCTCGGAAACCGATCGACCAGGTCCCGTACGTGAGGAATGGCGCGGGCTGTTTGCCCGTCGCGGCGATAGAGTGCACACAAGATGATCTCCGCATCGTCACGATTCTGTTTGCCGTACTGAGCGACTTCTTCTATCGTGTGCAGCCCGCGCTGCTTATCGCCATGTACACCGGCAACGAAACCGAGAGCCCGCATACTCCAGGAAAGGCTGCCGGCAATGTAGTCCCACGCACCCTGGATCAACCTCGAATCGTAATCGCTCGGATCGATCGCGGTCACCTGTTCATCGAACCTGCGAGCCTGATTGGAATCGGACAGCGAAGCCCGCCAGCTCTTCCGCACCAGAAATCCATAGTTGGCCCGAAGCCCGTAGGCCACCGCCAGCGTGTGCAAGGCAAAAGTGTCGCGCGGGTTCTTGCGCAGCAGCGCCTGGCACAATCCCATCGAACGGTCCAGTTCCGCGAAGAATCTCTTTTCTACTTCCGCGGAAGGCTCCATTTTGGCGCGCCGAATGAACGAATTATTGCCGCTGACCAGTTCGCTTTCGAGCGCCCCGTTACGAAACATTTCCTGGTAAAGCAGCGCGTAGGCGATGTTGTTATGCCGGGCGGGATTGCCCGGATCTGCCGCCAGAGCCTTCTCCCACGATGAAAGCGCCGTATCGTAATCGAGGTTATAGAAGGCCTCCGTGCCCTGCTCCACCAATGTGCCGGCGCCCCACGCAATATGCGCGGACCAGAACAGCGTGAGAAAAAGAACAGGCGCCTTCATGCGTTGAATTCCCTACCTATTCTAATGTTCCAGGCTGAGCCCGCCGCTAAACTGAAATTTATGTCCAGATATCGCGCGGAGGAAATCGATGACGACGGCGTTCGTCTGATCCGGCTGTCTGATTCGCAGGAGCAACTCGAACTCACCCTCGCACCGCAACTGGGTAATCGCGCCATCGCCTTTTCAGTTCGGGGACAAAACATCCTGCACTTCCCTTTCGCCAACGCAAAGGCGGCCGTAGGCACCCGAGGCCTCAACGGAATCCCCTTCCTCGCGCCCTGGGCCAATCGAATAGAAGGCGGCGGCTTCGGCGCCAACGGGCGCTGGTTCCCCTTCCCTGGCGGCGAGAACCTGTTGCGCACCGATGCCAACGGCCTTCCGATTCATGGTCTGCTGACGGCGTCTTCCCTCTGGGAAGTAACACGCACCACGGCTGATGCTGCGGCGGCCGAGGTTACCTGCCTGCTGAAATTCTGGCAACATCCCGAGTTGATGGCCAACTGGCCGTTTGCCCATGAATACGACATAACCTACCGGCTTGCGGACGGCGCCCTCGAAATCCGCACGGAGATTCGTAACCTTTCGGCCGCTCCCATGCCCGTGTCCATCGGCTATCATCCCTATTTCGTCCTGCCGGGAGTCAACCGTTCCGCATGCGTCGCTCACATTCCCGTTCGTCTTCATGTCGAAACCAATTCGAAACTGGTGCCAACCGGAGAAATGACACCGGCCAATTTATCCGACCCTGTCCCTCTCGCCGCCCAAAAACTTGATGACGGCTTTACGGATCTGGTCCGGGATTCCTCGGGAAATGCGATTTTCTGGATCGAAGGCGCGGGGAAACGCATCGAAGTGACTTTCGGCCCAAAGTATCCCGTTGCGATCGTTTATGCCCCTCCAGGAGAGGAATTCATCTGCTTCGAACCCATGACCGCGCTCACCAACGGGATCAATCTCGCCTGGGAAAATCGCTATTCCGCGCTTCAGTCGGTGGCATCTGACGAGTCATGGACCGAGAGTTTCTGGATCCGGACGGTGGGTTTCTGATTTTAATAGTTGCAATTCCCCGCGTATTCAGGCACCATGAAAAGTTTTCACCCCTTCGCTCAAAAAACTGAATGCGCGTACGCGTCCTCTACCACGACCACTGTTTTGACGGGGCTGCATCGGCAGCCTTCTTCAGCCGATTCATCCGCGGCGCCATACACCCCGACGCGGAGTTTGCCTACACGGGCATGGCTCACCGCGCCTCCCAGATTTTCGACGACAGTCTCTTCGATGGCGATGAGAACGCCATTGTCGATTTCAAATTCTCCAACAACCCGAAACTCACCTGGTGGTTTGACCATCATCTGAGTGCGTTCCTCACTGCGGCCGATGCCGCTCAGTTTCAGAATGAGCACTCGCCGCGCAAAATGTACGACCCCTCGTATAAATCGTGCACTAATTTCATCAGCGTCATGGCACGCGAAAAATGGGGGTTCCAGGCGGAAGATCTGAACGATCTGGTCCACTGGGCCAACATCATCGATGGCGCCCAATATGCCGACCCCAAAACTGCTGTCGAATTAGGCGCCCCTGCCATGAAGCTGACCCTCATCATCGAAGGCTCGAAGGGTTCAGACGTCGTGCAGCGCATCATTCGCGACATGCAGCATATGAAGCTCGATGATATCGTGGCCCAGCCGGAGATGCAGCAGATTTACCAGCCCCTTTACGAGCGGCATCTCTACTCGCTGAACATCATTCGCGACCGCGCCACTGAATCGGGCGGCGTCATTACTTTTGACCTGACGGGTTATGACCTCGAAGGCTACAACAAATTCATTCCGTACTACCTGTACCCCAACAGCATTTATACGGTTGCCGTGAGCCCCTCGAGTTTCCGTACTAAGATCTCGGTCGGCTCAAACCCGTGGGCGCCGGTGGAACCGACACATAACCTGGCAGCCATTTGCGAACGCTACGGGGGCGGCGGACATGCGCGCGTCGGCGCTATCAGCCTTGAACCCGGCCAGGTGGATGAAGCGCGCAAAGTGGCCGCTGAAATCGCCGCTGAACTCCGCAACGGCAACGCCTGACAGCTCCTTCTTCATAGTCCGGAGGCATGAATATTCCTTCATTGATAAGCTGTTGGAATGTCTTTACGCATCAATGACGAAGCGCCGAATTTCACGGCGGAAACCACCCAGGGCACCATCGATTTTCATCAGTGGATCGGCGACGGTTGGGCCGTTCTTTTTTCACATCCGAAAGACTTCACGCCGGTCTGCACCACCGAACTGGGCTACATGGCCGGTCTGCAGCCCGAGTTTGCGAAACGCAACTGCAAAGTGATCGGCCTCAGCGTCGACCCGGTCAGCAGCCACGGCAAATGGGCGGTCGACATTGAGGAGACTCAGGGACATAAGGTCAACTATCCGATGATCGGCGATCCGGAATTGAAGGTCGCCAAACTTTACGACATGCTCCCCTCTGACGCCGGCGCCACTTCGGAAGGCAGAACCGCCGCCAATAATGCCACCGTGCGCACCGTGTTTGTAATTGGGCCCGACAAGAAGATCAAATTGATGCTGATCTATCCCATGAGCACCGGCCGCAATTTCGACGAAGTGCTGCGGGTTCTCGACTCCATTCAGCTCACCGCGAAACACAAGGTTGCAACTCCCGTGAACTGGAAGAACGGAGAAGACGTCATCATCGTTCCCGCCGTCGGTGATGAGGAAGCGAAACAGAAATATCCGAACGGCTGGAAAGCCCCGAAGCCCTATCTGCGGATCGTGCCTCAGCCGAAATAAATCGCTCTCAAGCCCCTACGCCGGAAACTGCACCGTGATCTTCGGCTTCGCCTGGCCGTCTTTCCACGGCGTTAAGACGATACTCAGATCCAGTTCCGTCACCTTATCGCCTACCCGCGCAATCAGCCGCTTGTAATTCGGATTGGGCGCTTGCGGCGGCGACGTATGCACCGGCGCCACGTCGAACACGGCGTGGCGCGGAGTGCGTATCTCCGCCGTCAGATTCCAGCCGTTCTTATGCAAAGTAGCCGTCTGGCCGCTCGCCGTCACATCGGCATCCGTCATCATGCCCCAGATCACTTCGACCGGCATATCGCTGCGCAGTGAATCCGTCACCAGCACGGCTTGCCTCTGCGCAATCCCGATGCGCCGCGTCCACTGCTTCACCTTGTTCGGGTAAGTATGACCCAGATCGATCTGTACCCAACTCAGGTCCTGCCCAAACTCCTGATGGGTGATGTGCGCCTCGGCGCGCGCATCCTGATTCTCATCGTCAACCACCAGAGTGTTGTGCGCTTCGGTGCTTACCCGATAGTAAGCTCCGCGCCGGTTCGTGAAATATCCCGGCAGATCGTAATCGTCGGGCCCCAGGTCGGCCGCCCAGCGCACCCCACCGGCGCTCATCACGAAACTTCCCAGATCGAAGTGCGAGTGCGGGAACTTATTGTCACCGCCCTTGACCGCCATGAAAAGGGCGTTCGGATCCTCCCAGGAACTTCGGAACGATGCCACATTCACGCCTCTGAAAACCGCGTCCAGCGGAAAAGCCGGCGCCTGCGGAGGCTTCGCGTCCTTATCGAACCACGCCAGGTCGAACGCATCGGAATGCGGATTTTTCTCGACCTCTTTCTGCTCGCTCCACGCATAAGCCGGTACATCGAAGCGCTTCGCCAGCCAGAACATCTCCGGCGCGGAATCGGCCTCTTCCGAGGAATCGCCGAAGTTGAAAGACCGGAAGTTCGGCGCCGTCATATACATCCGGAACCGTCCAGACCGGTCCACGCCATGGAACGCACTCAATCCGTAATCGTTCCCCAGCGCGCTGTCGAGCGAACTAAAAAACAGGCACGCGTATTTCGTGACGTAGTTCCAGTAATCGGGACCTTCCGGCCATGAGCCTTCAATCCCGTACGTAGTCAGGCCGCGCGGAATGGATTCGAGCGCACCGCGCAGCAGGGTGCTGCACTTGTCGTTCTGGTCTTTATCGACAACGCCGTCTTTGTCGACGCCGCCCGTTTCATCCGCAGTAGTCGCCATCGCGATAGCCGCCACACCGAGGCTGGCATTGCAGACCATATTCCAGTTGAAGTGTTCTTTGGGAAATCCGTTGTCGCGCGAATAAAGCGGCAGCGTCAGATCGATGCCCTTCGTGAATATGGCCTCGCGCAGCCAGCTCCGCTCGGTGGGTGACAGCGAATCGTAGAGCCAGTCGTATCCCAGCGCGCAGGCAAACGTCATTTCCGCGGTGTCCACCAGACGCGCCGGATTCCAGTCATGAAAATTAGCCGCCGCCCGTAGTTCAATCACCGCGCGCCGGAAATACGGATAACGGCCCGTCAGCCGGTACATCAGCGACAGCGTAGTCACCCGGTCCACTACATGGTGAACCTGAGCGATTTGCCGTGGCCCCGCCAGCTTGAAATCCGCCGCCGGCAACGTCAGCAGACGCTCGCATTCTTTTTCGAGATTCTGGAAAACCTGCCGGGCGAGGAGATTCTCGCGAATCAGATTGCGCAGCCGGTCGAGATCGCTGTCGAGCAGGATGAGGCGAGGATGCTCTCCGTGCAACTGCCGCAACGGATCGTCATCGTTTTGCGCTACAGCGTTTGGAACAGGCGGATTTTGCCCAGGCGGATTTTGGCCAGGTAGGTTTTGCGCAAACAAGCCGCGTGCAAATGTAGCGGCCGCCACTTGCGTCAGCAGTGCGCGCCGCGTTATCCCTGCCATAGCCTGACGATCGTCAGCCACCCTGCCTCAGTTTGTCACAACAACCCATCGCCGCCAATCACTATTGCTCCAACTCCCGAAGAATTGCCTCAGGATATCGTAAACCGGCTACCGCTTCACGCGGGAAGATCTCCTCCGGTATATCCATCACATCCACTGCCCCCGCGTTTTCTTCCACATATTGAGTGCGCTTCGTACCGGGAATCGGAACAATGTCCGCACCCTGGGCCAGCAGCCAGGCCAAAGCCAGTTGCGCCGGCGTAATATTCCGCTCCTGCGCGGCGGCTTTCACCCGTGCCGCCAGCTCGAGGTTTCGCTCGCGGTTCTCGCCCTGAAACCGCGGCATAATGGCTCGAACATCGCCCTCGGCGGAGAGCCCTGAGTTCACCGCGGCACTGTTACCCGCCAGAAATCCGCGGCCCAGAGGACTGTACGCAACAAACCCAATCCCCAGTTCCCGGCAGGCAGGCAGCAGCCGGTCTTCCGGATCTCTTGACCACAAACTGTACTCGGTCTGCAGCGCCGTAATGGGATAGACGGCAGACGCCCGGTGCAAAGTTTCGACGCTCGCTTCCGAGAGTCCCAGATAACGGACCTTGCCTTCGCGCACCAGATCCGCCATCGCGCCCACGGTGTCTTCAATGGGCGTCGCCGGGTCCACTCTGTGCTGATAGTAGAGATCGATCACGTCCACGCCCAGGCGCTCCAGCGAAGCCTCGCACGCGGCTTTCACATGTTCAGGCCGGCCGCTGACCCAGCGCTTTCCGCCTTCCCGCATGATCCCGAACTTAGTGGCCAGAAACACCTCGCGCCGCCGGTCCACAATCGCGTCGCCCACCAGCACTTCGTTGTGCCCGTGCCCATACATGTCTGAGGTGTCTATAAAATCAATGCCAAGATCGAGCGCCCGATGGATGGTCGCAATCGATTCGTCGTCATCCCGCGCTCCATAAAACTCCGACATCCCCATGCATCCGAGGCCGATCGCTGAAACCTCCGGCCCGTATTTCCCCAGTTGCCTCCGCTTCATATCTCGCGCAGTTCCTTTGTCGTCGGCGTCAGAATCTCGCAGCCCTTCTCCGTCACCAGCACGGTGTCTTCGATGCGGATTCCGCCCCAACCCTCGATGTAAACTCCCGGCTCAATCGTGATCGCCATCCCCGCCTGCAACTTCGTCAGATCTTTCTTCCCAATCCGCGGCGGCTCGTGGATTTCAAGACCCAGGCCATGACCGGTCGAATGAATGAACTCACGCTCCAATCCATATCGCCGCAGCGTCTGCCTGGCCGCCAGATCCACGGAACGCGTCGTCGCTCCCGCCTTCACCCGGTCGATCGCGGCCAATTGCGCTTCGAGCACAGCCCGATACGCCCGCTTGTATTTCGCCGGCGCCGCACCTACGTGGACCATCCGCGTCATATCGCTCGCATAGCCGTCGCGAAACGCCCCCATGTCGATCAGCAGAATCCCCGGCCCGATCTTTGCGTCGCCGGGATGCGCGTGCGGCAGCGCACTTCGCTTTCCCGCAGCCACAATCGTGTCGAAGGCCGGAGCTTCCGCGCCCAGTTTGCGGTTCTGATAATCGATCTCCGTCGCCAGATCCGCTTCCGTCATTCCCGACCAGAATCCGCTCAGCGCCGCCTCGAGAGCTGCAGAATTATTGATCACCGATTCACGGATGCGGCTGATCTCCTCCGCATCCTTCACCATCCGCAGTTGCTCCACCAGACCCGACCACCGTTTCAGCCGGACGCGCGATGGAATGGCCCGCTCCAGCGCGTCCAGTTGGGCGACAGTCATATGGTCCGCTTCGAATCCCACCCGGCGCAGCTTCCGGCGCTGAATTTCAGTGGCCGCGGCGCCTGCCACAGGGCCCGTCGCAATCACTACGCTGCATTTAACTTGCTGTTTCGACTGCACCGTGTAGCGCGGATCGGTGAAGAGAATGGCGTTGCCGTCGCTTGTAAGCAACACCGCGCCGTTGCTGCCGGTGAACCCGGTCAGATAGCCAACGTTATGCAGGCTGGTTACATAAAGTCCGTCGAGTTTGCGCTCGGCAACGCCTTGCAACGCAGCCAGAATCCGTGCGTTGTGTGAGTTAGCCTTCGGTTTACTGGCCATCGGGAATCAGCAACAGCTTTCCGGCTGTCTTGCGTCCTTCCAGGTCTCTGTGCGACTGCGCTGCGTCGGCCAGCGGGTATGATTTGTCGATCCTCAACTTGAGCCGGCCGTCGGCAATCCAGTTCAGAACATCGTCGGCGCGCCACAGCAGCTCTTCCCGCGTCAGACAGTGGTGCGCCAGACTGGGCCGCGTGAGAAACAACGAACCTTTCGGATTCAGAATTCCCGGATCCAAAGGCGCCACCGCGCCGCTCGATTGCCCAAACAGCGCCATCGTGCCCCGCGGACGTATGATGTCCAAACCCTTCAGAAACGTCGATTGCCCAACCGAATCGTAAACCACGTCGACGCCTTTGCCGTCGGTGAACTTCCTGACTTCGGTAACGAAATCTTCGCGCGTATAAACGATCACCTCATCCGCACCGGCCTCTTTCGCGATAGCCGCTTTTTCGTCGGTTCCGGCGGTCCCGTAAACCGTGGCCCCCAGCATCTTCGCCATTTGAACGATCAGCCGCCCTGCCCCACCCGCCGCGGCATGCACCAGCGCCTTATCGCCCTTCTTCAGAGGAAAAGTCGAGTGCGTCAGATAGTGCGCCGTCATGCCCTGCAGCATGGCTGCCGCTCCGGTTTCAAAGCTCACTGCAGTCGGCAGCGTCACCAGTTGCAAGGCCGGCACCACCGCATATTCCGCATAAGACCCGCGGGACATCGCGTAAGCCACCCGGTCCCCCGGCTTCACGTTCGTCACCTCGGCGCCCACTGCTTCCACCGTTCCCGACGCTTCGTTGCCTGGCGTGAACGGCAGGTCGGCTTTATAGAGGCCCATCCGAAAGTAGACATCGATGAAATTGACACCGGACGCCGCGATCCGCACCAGTGCGTCTTTCGGCCCAGGTATTGGCTTGTGCGCCTCCACCAGCTTCAACTCTTCCGGACCGCCATACTTCGATACTTGAATAGTTTTCATAATCGACATTTTCTAAGGCTTAAACGCCAGCCGTACCCTTCTCCGCGCGTGCGCAACGAAAGCATACACTAGCAAAAATAACAGGCTGAAGGGAAAAAGCAGGAGGCGCATAATAGTGCGGAACGCACCCGCTCCGTGCAGGCCGAGGCGCACCAGAACGAATGTCCGCGCTATGTCGCTATGCTCGCGGTTCAACCAGAAGTAGTCGCAGTTTTCATTGACGATCAGAAATTTCGCCGGAACGCGCAATGCCAGCATCCACTTCCACCTGGTCATGATCGGTTCGCCCGAACAAATCACGATTCCGACCGCGTAGCCCCGCGCCCGCAGCGTCCTGAAAAGCTGCTGGCGAGCTTCGGGGTTGGAATAATCCGTAACGCGATACACCGTTGTGTCAGGAGCGAACCCCTCCGGCAGGCCACCGTAACAGGTCACCAGATCCACCGGAATGCCGGGCCAGCGCGCATAAAACGCCCCGATGATCTTTTCGCTTAAGGCGCGCGCTCCGCTCTCGATGAACAGAATTCTCGGCTGCGTCCCCGCCTGCGAGAAAGACGGATCGTTAAATGGATCGCGCTGGCTCAGTACATAACGCACTGACATCAGCATACCGACGCAGTCCTGAAAGCGCCGCGTCCGGCTTTGGCACTAAGCTATAACTATGCGGTTTCTCCTCTTTTTCCTGGCGCTTATGACAATTTCTGCTCAGACTCAACCGGGATGGATAACGCGCAGCAACCAGAACGCTCAACTCCTGATTGAGCTCGAAACCAAGTACCAGCCCGAAAGCGCCACCGGCAATGGCGTTCAGGGGCTTGACGACCGAATCTCTCGTATCGATGCCAACCAGGACAAGCTCATGCGCGCCGACCTCGCCGCGGCGCTCGTCGAATTTAAGAAGCGCCTCGCCTCGGAAAAAGACCCGCTCGTCAAGCAGGACCTCGGCATTCTGATCCAGACCGCGGACCGTCGGATGCGGGAGTCCGAAGCCAATGAGAAAACCTTCCTGCCTTATGAAGATCTGACCGGCGACGTTTTCTACGGTCTCAAAACCCTTCTCGACGACCAGATCGCTCCCGAGCGCCGCCCCACCGCCGTGGTCCGCCTGAAGCGCTACACGGGACTCGAACCCGGCTACAAACCTATCGTCGACCAGGAAGAAGAGCTCTATCTCGCCCGCCGCAAGACGCCCGGACTTCTTGGGCCCTCTCGCGCCGAAGTCGAAAAGAACCTCGAAAACACCGGCGCGTATCTGAACGGCATCGGCCTCCTGTTCGAAAAATATAAGATCGCCGGTTACGAAGCACCCTTCGCGAAGCTGAAGGAACAGCTCACGTCTTATGACGATTTCGTCCGTAAAGAAGTGCTGCCCACCGCCCGGTCGGATTTTCGTCTTCCGCCCGCGATCTACGCTTTAAACGCCGAACGCTATGGCGTCGACTATCCAGTCGACGAACTGAAGCGCATGGCACACCAGAGCTTCACGGAAATTCAGGCGCAGATGGAAGCCCTCGCCCCCAAAGTGGCGGCTGAGCGCGGCTTCAAATCCACTGATTACCGGTCCGTAATAGCCGAGCTCAAAAAGGATCAGATCCCCGGCGACCAGATTCTGGAGCATTACCAGCACCGCCTCGCGGAAATCGAAGGTGTGATCCGAACCAACCATCTGGTCACCCTCCCCTCGCGGCCGGCCATCATCAAAATCGCAACAGCCGCGGAGACCGCTCAACAACCGGCCCCTCATATGCAACCGCCGCCGCTGATCGACAATCATGGCGAGCGCGGCGCATTCATTCTGCCTCTTGAAACCAACGGCGCGGGCGGCTCTGCGCTGAAGTATGACGACTTCACGTTTGCCGCAGCCTCGTGGACGCTCACCGCCCATGAAGCCCGCCCCGGCCATGAATTGCAGTTCGACGCCATGGTGGAACAGGGGGTGTCGCTGGCACGCGCTCTCTATGCCTTCAACAGCGTGAACGCCGAAGGCTGGGGTCTCTATTCCGAGTGGCTCATGATGCCCTACATGCCGGATGACGCCAAGCTGGTTTCACTCCAGTTCCGCCTGCTGCGCTCCGCACGCGCCTTTCTCGACCCCGAACTGCAGGAAGGCAAGGTCACTCCCGAACAAGCCATGCAGGTTTTACAAAATGATGTGGTTTGTTCGAAAGCGTTCGCCACCGAAGAAGTCGAGCGCTTTACTTTTCGAATGCCCGGCCAGGCAGTCTCGTATTTCGACGGCCTGACGCGTCTGCTCGAAATTCGCCAGGCGGCCGAGAAAGCAATGGGAACGCGCTTCTCCGTACAGAAGTTCCACGACTTCATTCTTTCCCAGGGACTTCTGCCTCCCGGCCTGCTCCGCAAAGCCGTGATGGAAGACTTCGTGCAAACAAAGTAACCGGAAAACTCTCAGTTTTTTTGACTAATTCAGCAGGAGAATCGAAATATGAGTGTCTGCGAACACGTAAAGCATGTGAAGGATCTGCAGCCGTCGGAACACGTCTGTGAGGAATGCATCAAAATGGGAGACGGCTGGGTTCACCTGCGCCTCTGCCTTACCTGCGGGCATGTCGGGTGCTGCGATTCTTCGAAAAACAAGCACGCCACCAAACACTTCCACGCCTCGCAACACCCCATCATCCGCTCCATCGAGCCCGATGAAGACTGGGGCTGGTGTTTCGTCGACGAGATTACTTACGATCTGTCGCGCGGCGTCAAACACGCCGCCGTAATTCAGTAGTATCCGTAATAAATGACATGGACCAGTCATCGCAGACACCACTCGTAGATCCGGCCGCGCCCGTGCGAATCTACGGCCGCCCCGGATCGTCCACCGCCTACACCATTCGCGATTTCCTGCACCGCAGCGACGTACCGTTCGAATGGATCCCGCTGGCTGACGATGCTGACGCGCGTCAGCGAGCCGGTGTCGAAAGCCTGCACGATAGCCGTCTGCCGCTGTGTGTTTTTCCCGATGGCACGCGGATGACTTGCCCCACCGTACGCCAGATCACGGAGAAGCTGGGTTGGTTCCATGATCCCTGCCGGTCGCAGTACGATCTTGCCATCTACGGCGCCGGTCCGGCCGGTTTGAGTGCGGCGGTTTATGCGGCGTCGGAAGGCCTGAAAACCGTTGTGATCGAGCGCTCGGCAATTGGCGGCCAGGCTGGCACCAGTTCCAAAATCGAGAATTACCTGGGTTTTCCCGACGGGATCAGCGGCAACGATCTGGCCGTTCGCGCACGCGAACAGGCTTCCCGCTTCGGGGCTGAATTTCTGGTCGCCCGCGAAGGCGTGCGCGCTGAATTTCACGAAGGGATTGGCACCGGCTTCCTCGCCGATGGAACAAAGATTGTGGCCCGGGCTTCGCTCTGCTCTACAGGAGTGGTCTATAGCAGACTCGGTGTCGACCGCGAAGACGACTTCCTCGGCTCCGGCGTTTATTACGGCGCCGGAGCCAGCGAAGCCCTGCTCTGCCGCGGCACTCATGTCTTCGTCGTGGGCGGAGGGAATTCGGCGGGACAAGCTGCCATGCATTTCTCCCGCTATGCCAGCAAGGTGAGCGTGCTGATCCGCGACGAGTCCCTGCGCTCTACCTTGTCCAACTATCTGGTCGACCGAATTACGGCTGCACCCAACATCGAAGTGATTCCCTGGTCCGAGGTCACCGGGTTAATCGGCGGAGAATGTCTCGATGCCATCCGCATTACCAACCGCCAGTCCGGTAAAGAAGAAACGGTCGATACCCACTGGCTTTTCGTTTGCATCGGAGGAGCGCCGCAAACCGAGTGGGCCGCCCAACTCGGCATCAGTCGGGACGCCGAGGGCTATTTAATGACTGGACCCGACCTTCTCACCGGCGGTAAACGTCCACCCTCCTGGCCGCTCGAACGTAATCCGTACTACCTTGAAACCAGTTCACCCGGCCTCTTCGCCGCCGGCGATGTGCGCCACGGCTCTGTAAAACGCTGCGCTTCCGCCGTCGGCGAAGGCGCCATGTCGATCGCCTTCGTGCATCGATACCTCAACGGAGACTAAAATAGCTGCGGACTGTCGCTAGGAGTGTGTCGGGAATAGATTGAACGATTCCGGTCGGAGTCGAAAGATTCCTGGGATCTTGGACAGGGAGTTTTCTATCCTGGGTGTGTGAGCAA